>MDTG01030625.1_pt1 | contig 30152 bp, 22 predicted proteins | sample 811421 | NCBI WGS metagenome assembly MDTG01 (sample SAMN05326645, study PRJNA326480) | marine metagenome | isolation source: seawater | place: Pacific Ocean: South East | collected 2011 | reverse complement strand
TTTATTGGTGGAAGCGGTCTTTATGAAATTGAGGAAATATCTAACGTTGAGTTTGTGAAAGTATCTTCTTGTTTCGGGAATCCTTCAGACGATATTTTAGTCGGTGAAATAGACGGTAACAAAATTGCGTTTCTACCACGACATGGGAGAAAACATACGCTTAGCCCATCTGAGATTAACTACAGGGCGAATATAGATGCCTTCAAGCAAGTAGGTGTAACAGAGCTTATTTCCCTTAGTGCAGTAGGTTCATTGAAAGATAATTTACCACCAGGTACATTCGTTCTTATTGAACAATTTGTTGATAAAACCTATCTGAGAAAAAAGACTTTTTTTGAAAATGGCGTCGTAGCACATGTTTCAATGGCCGAACCAACTTGTAAACAAATGAACCGTATCGTTAAAGATTCCGGTAATCTATGTTCTGTTGAACTTGTAGGCAATGGAATTTATGTGGTTATTGAAGGTCCTCAGTTTTCTTGTAAAATAGAGTCGGAAATATATAGAACCTGGGGTTGTAATGTAATAGGTATGACGAATATGCCAGAGGCCAAGTTAGCTCGAGAGGCTGAGATTTGTTATTCGACAGTAGGAATGGTTACGGATTACGACTGTTGGCACCCCTCGCACGAGAGTGTGACGGTGGAAGTAATTATCGAGCAGATGAAAAAAAATGTCATAAATGCGAAAAAAATAATCTCGAAGATAGCTTCGGTTCATGCAACAACAGTTGAAAAGCTCAAACGCTGTTCCTGCAAAAGTGCACTAGACTATGCAATTGTTACAAAAAAAGAAGATATAAATTCATCAACGCTCGCAAATTGTTTTTTTGTTGCTGGTAGAGTGTTAGGGGAATGAGGACTAAAGGCAAAGATAAGGAAAAGTTGGAAAAAGCTGACGCCATAGTTCAGGCCTACAAAAGGCTTTATAAACTTAAGCTTAATAGGGGGGCATCAGGAAACATAAGTGTGAAAACAAAAAATGGATTTTTAATCACTCCATCTGGTGTAAGCACGGAGAGATTAAACAAAGAATATCTTGTCGAGTTGGATAATCTTGGTACGCCAATGGTGGGTTCAAATCCTTCAAGCGAATGGTGTTTACATGCTGAAATTTATAAGAGCAAGAGAGAGGTTGGGGCCGTAGTTCACACACATTCGAATTTTGCTTGTGCTCTTTCCTCGCTACATGAAGATCTACCGCCGTTCAGTTATATGGTTGCTGTCGCCGGAGGAAAAGATGTAAGATGTTGCGATTATGCTATTTTTGGCTCAAGAGAGCTGGCCAACAAAGTAGTCGAAGCTTTAAAAGGTAGGAAAGCCTGTTTGATGGCTAATCATGGTTTGGTGTGTTGTGGAGAAGATTTGACTGAAGCTATGTATCTAGCTGTTGAGCTGGAAGCCCTGTGTGAACAATATATGATTGCGCGCTCAATTGGTGAGGTCAAGGTCCTATCAGACACTGAAATGAAAATGGTGTTAGAAAAATTCGAAAATTACGGTCACATAAAGAGAAAATCTAAAGTGAAGTAAATTTATATGCTAGGACAAATCAGTCCATTCAAATTTTGGAGAAAATAATAGTGTCATCTTTTAAAACCATGGAATGGGTCGACGGGTCTCTGCTGTTATTAGATCAAACTAAGTTACCGCACAGGGAAGAAATTGTAGTTTGTAGCTCTCTGGAAGACGTTTGCATGGCTATCAAAGAAATGGTTGTGAGAGGAGCACCTGCAATAGGTTGTGCTGCAGCATTTGGCTATTTATTGGGAATAAAGGCTTTATTGAAGAACCAAAAACATAAAAACATTACATACAAAAACCATTACGATATTTTGTTTGAAGGCAGAAAAACAATTTATCAGGCTTTGCACAAAACTAGGCCGACTGCAGTTAATTTAGAGTGGGCTTTAAAACAGATGCAAATAGTAAATTGGGAAGATCAAGAACTAATAAATGACTATGAAGAAAAGGTTGAAGCGAGGGCGATAAGTCTATTGCAACAGGACATAGATACAAATCAAAAAATCGGAGAAATCGGGGCGAATTTTCTAGGTAACTGCAGTTGTGTACTTACCCATTGCAATGCTGGTGGTTTGGCAACAGGTGGTTATGGCACCGCTTTAGGTGTGATACGATCGATTAAAAATAGAGGAATCGATATTGAGGTTTTTGCTACTGAGACAAGGCCGTTATTGCAAGGAGCGAGATTGACAGCATGGGAGCTAGCAAAAGATTCCATACAGGTAACACTAATAACAGACGGTATGTGTGGCGCATTAATGCGGACACGAAAAATAGATGCTGTTTTAGTCGGTGCCGACAGGATAACAGCAAATGGAGACGTTGTTAACAAAATTGGCACATACTCAATCTCCGTACTTGCGAAAGAGAGCGGCGTTCCATTTTATGCTGTTGCGCCATGGTCGACCATAGATCTACATACATCTCAAGGAGATGATGTAGAGATTGAGGAGCGTGATGTGAAAGAAGTAATGGGTTTTGGGGGTAACATATGGACTCAACAGGAATTGAAAATTTTTAATCCTGCCTTTGATGTTACGCCGGAAAAATATATTTCCGGGATCATCACGGAAAAAGGGGTTATACGAAACAGTAGAGAGTTACTAGACAGGAGTTAATAATGAGGTTTTTGAGAAATATTTTACTAATTTCTTTTTTTTTGGTCGCCGGATTTTATTTTTACATTCTTATTTTTCACAAACAACAGAAGGATTATCAATCAATAAATGTTACTGGAGCTAATTGGGGGGATCTCTCACTACTGACTGAAAAAAAAGATCAAAAGTACCTTGATGTTGATTTAGAGGGAAAAATTGTTGCATTATTCTTTGGGTATTTAGCCTGCCCAGATTTTTGTCCTAACCATTTAAGCAAGATGGTGTTGGTGAAAGAAAGGTTACCTAAAAAAATACGAGAAAAATTCGCGGTTCTATTTATTTCGGTAGATCCAGAGCGGGATACGAACGAAAATTTAAAAAAATTTGTTCGCTCATTCGATTCAACTTTTGATGGTTTTGCACCTAATGAAAAACACCTTTATCTTTTGAAGAATGAGTTTAAACTCGTCGTCAGCAAAGGCCCGAAAACCGAGTACGGAAACTATCTAGTTGATCATTATACTTATACGTACTTATACGACGAGAACGAAAATCTCAGGCTGTTAATTCCTTTTGACATGAGTATTGAGGCTATAATAAAAGATGTAAAGCGAATGGTTAATAATAAGCTGGAGCAAGGACTTGAGTAGCGGAATGTTGGATATGAATCAAGTTTAAAATTGGATCGAAAAGGATGGGCGTCTTGTTGATTAATCAAGAATGGAAGTTGTGTCGCATCTGTAAACTGACTGTGTAAAAATACTAATAATTCTATGGTGCCAAACAACATCGAAAATGAGTTTGAAAAGATAGGATTATTCGGTGGTGGTTTTGATCCTGTTCATAGAGCCCATATTAAAATAGCTAAATTGGCTGCAGACCAATTAGGATTAATTTCTGTAAGATGGATTCCTGCTGGAAATCCAGCACATAAAGAAATTACCACTCCTGCTGAACACAGACTAAACATGCTTAAAATTGCTTTAAAAAATTTAAAGGATAAGCGTATGGTAATAGATCAGAGAGAATTGAGTGCTAACCTTTCCTTTCCCTCTTATACTTGCGAGACAGTCAAATCCCTAAGGATAGACTATCCTCAAAAAAATTTTTTTTGGATTTTGGGAGAAGACCAATTGTTAAAATTTCAAGATTGGAAAAATTGGAAATGGTTGCTAACGAATTTGAATCTAGTGCTCTGTCAAAGACCAGAGTACGGAGACATGAATAAGAAAAATTTAAATTCCTTAAACAAGATGATAAAAACGTTAGAGGCTTACGGAGGTAAAATCGTTTCCCTAGATATTGTTCCTGACAGGGTTTCGTCTTCCCATGTCAGAAAGTTACTTAGCAAAAGAAAGAACCCATTGGATTTATTAGATTGTGGTGTTTGTGAGTATGCAAAGAAAAATAATTTGTACTCGGATTAACGGGAGATAGAAATTATTTCTCTGCATTTATTAGAAAAATTAATTATTGAGGCCCTTGAGGACGTGAAGGGTCAGGATATTGTTACTATTGACACCAGTTCAAAATCAAATTTTTTCGACAAGGTAATTGTGGTTACAGGTATGTCGAATCGTCAAACACGTGCTCTGGCTAAATCGGTGATTGAAAAAGTAAAAGAAAATAATGAAAAGGTGATCGGTGTTGAAGGACTAGAGACAGGAGAATGGGTACTTATAGACTGCGGTGATATTATTTGCCACGTAATGTTACCTCCAGTGCGAGGATACTATAAGTTAGAGGAGTTATGGGGTTCATAGCTTTGCTAGTTCAATCTTCTCGCATTTTTAGGATCAACCTTCCTGTAACTTTATTTTCGAAAAGTTGTTTAGCTAGATTTAAAATATCTTTAAATTGATGTTCTGACGAAATCATATTTAGATCGTAATCACTCAAACAGTCTGCCAAAAGTGCCCATGCTTTTTCTCTTTCAGTTACGGTTCGATATACGCTATCTAAACCGAATACAGTTATGCCCCTTAAAATAAATGGGGCAACGCTAGTCGGAAAGTCCATGCCCTGCGCGTTACCGCAAGCCACAACCGCACCTCCTGCGGAGGTGCAGGCACAAATGCCTGCTAATGCCTTGCTTCCGAGAGTATCGATTCCACCTATCCATTGCTGTTTATCAAGTAATTTTGACGAATTTAGTACAGAAGTTTCTATAATGTCGCTTACGCCAAGATTTTGAAGAAATTTAAAATTCTCTTTTTTTGTGGTGGCAGCCACGACATCAAACCCTAATTTTTTCAAAAGAAGAATTGAGATAGCGCCTACACCCCCTGAAGAACCCGTAACAATAATTTTTCCCGATTTTGGTTCTAATCCAAAGTCCATTAATTTGAGTACTGCAAAACTCGCGGTCAGTCCAGCTGTTCCACACTGCATAGTATTTTTCATCGAAAACCCGGTTGGAACAGTTACCAGAAAAGACGCATCGACTGATGCTAGTTCAGCGTGCCCCCCCCAGAATTTTTCACCCATCCCAAAACCAGTCATTATTACTTCGGTTCCAGGTTCAAAATCGACAGAAATGCTTCTAACAACAGTGCCACAAAAATCAATTCCTGTAATCATCGGATAGTTTCTAATTACAGGCTTTCCGTGTAAAATTGCTAAACAATCTTTGTAATTCAACGTCGAATATTCAATTTTTACCAACACATTAGACTTGGGTAGTTGTTCCTCAGACAATTCTGTTATTTGCGGGTCTTCGTTTTCATCGCTAATAAGTAGGGCTTTAAACATTTAGCTTTTTCTAAACTGTGTAAAATCACGTAACATAGGAATCGGTTATAAAATAGAATTCATGAATAGTAGCATAGACACGTCCTTACAGGAAGCCAGAGTATTGAACAGGAATCGACCTGTTCCATCCGAGCACGAGATTAGTAAGGCTAAAAAAGAGCTATCGGAATTAATGCGTAAAAAAAATGCACAAATAGTTTGTCATTACTACGTAGATTCGGTCATACAAGATTTCGCCATTTCTTCTGGGGGAGTGGTTGCAGATTCTTTGGAAATGGCAAGGTATGGAAGAGATTCAGAGGCTGAGGTTTTGATTGTGGCTGGGGTTAGGTTTATGGGGGAAACCGCGAAAATATTATCCCCAAACAAAAAAGTAATCATGCCAAACTTAGCGGCGACATGCTCTCTGGATTTGGGTTGTGAGATTGAGTCGTTCAAAAAGTTTTGCTTGAGTCATCCGAAAAGAACCGTGGTCGTTTACGCAAACACCAGCGCCAAAGTTAAGGCATATGCCGATTGGGTAGTTACTAGTTCTTGTGCGGTTCCAATCATAAATCATTTAAAAAAGAATCAGGAAGAAATTATTTTTGCTCCGGATATGCATCTTGGTGATTATTTAAAAAAAACTACAGGTGCAAATATTCTCAACTGGAAGGGGCACTGTGTAGTTCATGATGAATTTAAAGCTTTTGAACTCAAGGAACTAAAAACAAGGATGCCGGATGCCGAAGTGGTTATCCACCCAGAGTCCCCACCATCCGTTATTGAATTGGCTGATTTTGTAGGCTCGACTAGTCAAATGATAAGTTTTGTCGCATCAAGTACAAAGAAAAGGTTTATTATTGGTACCGATAATGGTTTGATCCACATGATGAAAAAAAGAGCTCCAGATAAGTTATTTATTGAGGCTCCGACTGCAGGTAAAGGTGCCACATGTAAAAGTTGTGCCCATTGTCCGTGGATGGAGATGAATGATCTCACAGACATGTTAAGAGCACTTCGTGACGATGAAAATGAAATACAAGTGCCACAAGAAATTGCATTTTCTGCACGAAAAAGTATCGAAAAAATGCTTGCGTTTAATCAATCAAGAGATGTTTAAAAAAATAGAAAAGCTATCTGAGGCCATAGACCGAAATGTAAGAGATGCTTTGTTCGAGGATATCGGATATGGGGATAAAGCCGAGGCTATAATTCCTTCCAGACGTATTGATGCGGAGGTTACATGTCATACTAATCAGGCTGTTTTGTCAGGACAGTTTTGGTTTGACAAATGTTTTAATTTTATAGATAAATCCGTTGTTATAGAGTGGGTGAAGAAAGACGGGAGTCTCGTTCGAAAAGGAGATAAAGTGTGTAACATTACCGGGCAGGCTAGTAGTGTTCTAGCAGGTGAGAGGTCAGCATTAAATTTCTTACAAGTTCTTTCGTCAACGTCTACAAGAACGTGGGAGTATTTGAATGTGTTGAAGGAGTCAGGTAATCAAACCTGCCTAATTGTTGATACTAGAAAAACTATCCCCGGGTTACGACTTGCTCAAAAATACGCGGTTCGTCTCGGAGGAGGCTCAAATCAAAGATTCGGACTTTGGGACTCCTTGCTAATTAAGGAAAATCATCTGTTTGCCTTAGGAGGGTTGAAGAATTTAGCTAAAATAAAATTAACGAACGAACTTCGAGATAATACAGAACCTTTTCAGATTGAAGTTGAAACTATTGAAGAATATAGGCTTGCTATGAACCTAGGTTTTAAACATATTCTTCTGGATAACTTCTCAACTATTGAGGTAGCTGAGGCGGTTGACAACAAGGTAGACGGAGTTATTTTAGAGAGTTCCGGAGGGATTAAATTAGATAATCTTCTTGAGTACATTTTGACTGGTGTTGATAGAATATCGGTTGGAGATCTTACAAAAAACATTCGATCGGTCGATTTTTCTTTGCGGTTGATCGACTACAAAATTGCGTAAAATAGTGTTTTGGAATGTCATTAGTGAGTCGAATTTACGGAGGTTTGCAAAATTTCTATCTATGTTTATTGCGAAAGACTCCAAAGTCTATACGTGGTTAAAAAGGCAAGTATATTTTCGTCTCGCAGCAAACAGAATTATATTTGATCAATTTAAAACTCTTACCTACACCGGTAAAAGGTTTTACTTTTTTAAATATCGGGAAATTATTTTAGCAATCGATTCGGGACCCTTAAATGATACTCGTGGGATTGGAAGGGTTACAAAAAATTTATTTTTAGAAGTGGACGAGAAATTAGCCATACACAGTAATGATAAGAGTTTAGAGCAATTATTATCAGTTAAAGAGTCAAAAGTTGATATTTATCTCTATCCTTCTATTCAATGGGCTGAGGAAAATAAGCTTTCAAAATCAGCTTTGATCATTTTTGATATTCTACCTATTAGTTTTCCGAATTTATTTCCTGACTCTCGTATTCGTGAGTGGAAAAAAAAATATAAGAAATTTGCAATGAAAGCAAGGGTGATAATCACTGTGAGTGAGTACAGTGCATCCGAAATTACCGAAAAAATTGGCATCTCAAAAGAGCAACTCTATGTAGTCCCGTTAGGAATTGAAAATAAAATTATTTCATCCGGAAGTAATCTGCACAATAGTGTTTCTATCCCATACAAAAAATATTTTATATTTATTGGGAGTAACGATTACCATAAAAATCTTGATATCGTTATTAAGGCTTTATGCGATAGTTCTTTGACGGGATGTGGATTAGTTGTAGTAGGGGAGAATTTCACTAAGGTACAAATGAATACTTGGTCTAATATATTAAAAAACAGAATCACTTTTTACGGGTATCTTAATGACGACAAAACTGTAAAGTTACTATCGGGGGCAGAGGCTCTTTTGTTACCTAGTTTCAGTGAAGGTTTTGGTTTTCCTCCTTTTGAAGCTGCAATCCAAAATATTCCCTCGATTTGCAGCGATAGGCCGGCTATGAATCAGGTATTAAAAGGGGCTGCTTTGTTCGCTGACCCGACAGACGAGAGGGACTGGGTTTTTGCCATGAATAAAATTCTTAGACGAGATAGTATTATTTTTGAAAAGTTAGAGAACGCAAAAAAGTTGACCGAAAAATACAAATGGAAAAAGTTTTTGCAACGTCTTTTAACTATTTTGCAGTCATCAACAAAGTCAGATTACAGAATTAGATCTGATGACAGTAGGTAATGCATTAGCAAGCTTGGTTTGATGGTCTTTATTGAAGTGCAGTCCTCGGCTCTCTTTTCGCTTCAGAGCTGATTTCGTAATTAATTCGGCGCAAATCACCAAGTTTCTTACTTCCAAAAGGTCTTTGTTCGGGTGATATTGTTGAGACAATTCTCTTACTTCCTCATTAAGCAATCTTATTCTTTTCAGTGCTTTATAAAGTCTACCTGTTGATCTGACTATTCCAACATAGGAGGACATGATAGTACGAAGTTCGTTCCAGCTATTAAATATTTCTATCGCATCATCTTCACCATGAGATGGTTTCGATACTTGATATTGTCTGATTCGTTGGTTGTGGTTGAATTTTGACTCAACTATTGATTTGCTTGCTGTTAACCCAGTTACAACGCACTCAAGTAATGAATTGCTCGCAAGCCTGTTGGCTCCGTGCAGACCTGTGCAAGCTGTTTCTCCTATCGCGTAAAGGTTTTGGATAGTTGTTTGACCGTTAATTCTAGTCAAAACTCCACCACAAGAATAATGTGCTGCCGGTATTACTGGAATTCTATCTTTGGTAATATCGATACCGAGTCTTTTGCATTTTCCGTGGATGGTTGGGAAATGCTCGACAATGTAGTCTTTTTTAAGTAATTTTGCATTCAGATAAACGTGTTCGATCCCGTGTTTTTTCATCTCAAAATCAATAGATCTTGCTACGACGTCTCTAGGCGCTAACTCCTTTCTAGAGTCATATTTCGTCATAAAGCGTTCACCATTTTTGTGCTCAAGCGTTGCTCCAGCTCCCCTAAGAGCTTCAGAAATTAAAAATGAACGTTCTCCCGCATGAAATAAACATGTTGGGTGGAACTGCATAAATTCGAGATTTGCCACCTTGCATCCAGATCTCCAGGCTAAAGCAATTCCGTCCCCGGTAGCTGTAGGAGGATTGGAGGTGTATTGGTAAACTTTGCCTATACCACCAGTTGCTAAAACAACATGAGATGCTGGTATTGCGCTTACCTCGTTTGAAATAGTATTCAGAGCGTAAACGCCATAAATATTATTGTCGTGCCCTAACTTCGTTAAGTGCTGATTTTCGACTAAATCTACTACGAATGTATTCTTAAGAATAGTAATGTTTGGGTGCGTAAGAGCTTTTTTTATCAGTACGTCTAAGATTGCTCGTCCAGTTGCGTCACCTGCGTGTGCAATTCTAGGCACGCTATGACCGCCTTCTAAAACTAGATGAAGTTGATTAAGTTTTTTATCCTTACTAAAAACAACGCCATGGTTTATCAACCATTCTGTAGCCTTATAACCAGATCTTGCTATGAACTCAAGAACCTCATGATCAACCAATCCATCTCCTGCCGTAATTGTGTCTTGTACGTGAGTTTTGATACTTTCCTCATCTTTCGTGAGGTGAACGATCCCACCTTGTGCCCAGGCGGTTGCTGAAATCGTTGGATCGCCTTTTGTGAGCAATTTAACCTTCTTGTATTTTGCTACCTCTAGCGCGACTGTAAGACCTGATAGTCCACAGCCAACAATTAAAACAGGGTTTTGAGAAATAGTATCTACCATGCTTGTTTACTAAAAAACACTTTTATTACCGTTGTTAGGATTATTCTTAAATCAAACCAAACAGACCAGTTTTCTATATAAAAAAGATCATGTTGAACTCTACGTCTAATGTCTTCTATATTGTTGATTTGTCCCCTTAAATCATTTACCTGTGCCCATCCAGTAATTCCGGGTTTGACTTTGTAACGACGGACATACCCTTTAACTTGCTTTTTAAAAGTCTCCTCATGATCAAGGGCATGAGGCCTAGGCCCCACTAGACTCATCCTTCCCTGTAAAACATTGATTATTTGAGGTAGCTCATCCAAAGATGTTTTTCGCAATAGTTTTCCAAATTTTGTAAATCTCTTGTCGTTTTGTTCAGCTTGCCTAGTGTCAGCATCACCATTTTTCATAAAAATCATTGTCCTAAATTTATAAATAACGAAAACCTCTCCGTCCCATCCTAGTCTTTTTTGTTTAAATATTACAGGACTTCCCGAGGAAAATAAGATTAATATCGATATGGGAATCATCAATGGTATTGCAAGTAAGAAGAAAAAAAGTCCTAGAGCAATATCTTCAAATCTCTTCAGTATCAAATTGACTCCAACCATTCTGTTAACGTTGAGATCGATAACAGGATATCCTAAAAATTCCGTCACAGAGTGATTTAATAAGGATAAATCAAATACATCTGGAATAAGTCGTACAGAAACATTTTTTAACGAGCAAATATTCACAATTTCCTCAACATCACTATTTGCTCTAAGTGGGAGGGTTAACCAAACTTCACAAACCTCCTCGTTTTCTAATGCCTTCGTGAATTTCCGTGTTCCACCCAAGATTTTTGTGTAATTTATCTTTTTACCCCACAGAGATTCGTCGTTGTCGAATAAACTCAAAACCTGATAACCACTTTCCGGACTTTTTCGAATCTGTTCGATAAGGGATTTTCCTAAGTTTCCGGCACCAAAAACAATAATTTTTTTTTGATTGATGCCCTTTTTCCGTAATTGTCGTACCGCAGTATAAACACAAGCCCTTATTGTTATGATCAGTAGTAAACTCAGAAACAGCCAAAGAAAAAATGGAAAAGGAGGTATCAATAACTGCATGCTTAACATTAACCATACACCTGTAATTGCTACTCCAGAAAGAATATAGGATAAAACTAGTCTACTGAATTGATCAGAGTAAGGCCTGCCGCGCCAGCTTCGATAAAGTTGGCCTTCTCTGAAAATTATGAAACAGAAAAGAACTTTTATCAGTACCAGAAGCGGAAGATATTTTGTTCCTTCAACTGTCATGTCAAATAATTGATAGATCATGTAAGCGCAAAAAGCAATTGAGCAGGCGTCTACTACTTTGCTTACAACCTCGACAGTGCCAGCGTATTCCTTGGTGAGAAATCTTGAATTTTGATGTAACAATTTATGATGTAAGGCTATTAATTTGTTCTAACATTTTATATCTAAAACTTTCTGCAGAAAACTTTTTTGCGTTTTTTATGCAATCCGCTTTTCTAAATTCGATTTTTAAAAACTCTATTATTTTTTCAATTAAGTGATCCTCAGATTGTTTTAGAAAAAAAATACCTGTGGGGTTATCGGTTAGTTTTACATCTAAAACAGTTTCTCTAGCGCCACCTTCTCCAAATGCGATAACTGGAATTCCACATGCCTGAGCCTCTACCGATGATATCCCAAAGTCCTCTCTTGAGGCCTGGACGAATCCCTTCGCGCCTTTCAAAATATTAAATTTTTCTCGATTACTGGCTTCACCAATAAATCTAATATTGTTTTTTGCGATCTTTTTTAATCGAGGTAATTCAGGACCACTACCAACAATAATAAGGTTTTTTTCGGGTAATTTATTGAATGCTTTAACGATAAGATCCACCCGTTTATAAGCTACGAGTCTGCAAATCGAAACGAAAGCTCCATGATTTTCAAAATTATCCCCACGGATGATTTCAACAGGAGGATAAATAACTTTAGAGTCCCGTCCCCAGTATTTTTTTATTCTATTTTGCACGAACTTACTATTTGCAATAATTTTATCTGGTTTCTGACCCGCACGAATATCCCATTCTCTGAGTTTTCGAATTTGAGTTTTAACGATCGGCCGTATTAAATTAAGGTAACGTTCTTGAGAGAGGTAATCTTGTTCCATATCCCACGCCCAGCGCATCGGGGTATGTACATATGCGAGATGTTTTGTTGTAGTTACGTTTCTCTCTAAACCATGACAAAAAGCCCAGGAACTACTGACAATCAGGTCGTATTTTTTAAAATCGAATTTTTCTACTTGAGTAGGCATAAGATTAGCGAGATATTTATAGTTTTTTTTTATGAAGGGAATCTTTTGTAGTGAGCTTGTATAAATATTAGCAATGTTGCCACGATTAAAAATTGGGTTTTGAGTATCACCAATAATGCAAAACAAATCTAATCGATTAAACAGCCGTAAGATATTATCAAGTACTGTCTCCGCGCCAGCGTAGGTTACCAACCAATCGTGTGCGATAGCGACTTTACGAGTTGGTCTTTGCATTAAACTGGGTTTTGTATGCGGTTATCATATGCTCTATTGTTTCGTTAATTGACGGACGATGCAATTGGACTCCATTTTGATTTAAAATTTCTGAAGTTTTTGTCGGATCACCAAAAATGATATTTTGTTCATCAGGCCTGAGAAATTTCACATCAGTCACAATTTTTGGAAAATGCTCCGTTTTTTCAGAAATGAGGCTTAGAATCTCACTAGCTTTATGAGCCTCCCCTGAACAAATATTGTAATCTCCTGAAGGAGCATTTACCTGGACAAGGCTTCGTACAACTGCAGCTGTCCAGCGTACATCATTAAATTCTCTTTGTATCTCAATATTACCTAAGCGAATGACAGGCTTTTTCTTCATATGAGCGTCAAAAATTTTCGGGGTAAAGAAATTTTTTTTTTGTCCCATTCCTATGGAATTAAAAAGGCGTAGCGACACAATTATGTTTCGCGAGGCTGTATTTTTGCAGATAAATTCCATAGCAAGCTTACTAGCAGCGTAATGACTCTTAGGGTTAAAAAGAAAGGTTTCTGATATGGGGTTGTTGGAACTTGCATAGATGTGGCATGTGCTAGCTATGAATATTCTTTTACTTTCGAAATTTTTTTCGATAGCGGAAATTAGATTTTGGCTGCCGATGACATTTGTTTCGTAAATTAAGGAAGGGGAGTGACTTGTAACATGACTGAGCCCTGCTAAATGTACCACAACGTCAAAATCTATATTCTCAATTTCTTTGCGTAGGGTCAGCTCGTCTAAGATATTACTTTTTAATGAAACTACTTTGTATTCGAAATTACCTAGCTCACTAAGCAGATGCTTCCCAATAAAACCATTTCCACCAGTTAGAAGAATTTTCATTTAATTGATTGTCCAATTGATTGTAAATCGTATTCCACCATGACCTTTGCAAGTTCCTGAATCGAGGTCCTCGCTTTCCAGTTCAACTCGTTATTTGCTTTCGTCGAATTACCCAAAAGAACGTCCACTTCCGCGGGTCTATACAATTTTTTGTCAATGCGGATGATGGTGTCTCCTGTTTGGGTATCTATGCCTACTTCATTCTCTTTTGCCCCCCGAAATTTGATTTCAATACCGGCCTCTTTGAAAGCCAGCTTAGCAAAATTTCGAATTGTTTCATTTTTACCGGTAGCTAATACATAATTTTCCGGTTTTTCAGCTTGCAACATTTTCCACATGCCCTCAACATAATCCGCAGCATAACCCCAGTCTCTCCTAGCATTTAGATTACCGAGAAAAAGTGTAGTTTGGATTCCATGTTTTATCCGAGCAACGGCTGATGTAATTTTTTTTGTTACAAACTCCTCTCCTCTCAGTGGGCTTTCGTGGTTGAATAATATGCCGCAAGCTGCAAAAACTCCATAGCTTTCCCGATAATTGACCGTAATCCAGTGAGCATAAAGTTTAGAAACAGCATAGGGGCTCCGTGGGTAAAAAGGAGTATTTTCATCCTGGCTCGAGCTTTGAATCAAGCCATACATTTCCGATGTACTTGCCTGGTAGAAACGAATATTTTTGTCCATAATCCTTATTGCTTCAAGAAAGTAAAGTGGTCCGAGGCTGTTAATATTCGCAGTTAATACCGGATTTTCAAAGCTTGAGGTTACAAAACTTTGAGCCGCAAGATTATATATTTCGTGGGGTTTGTGTTTTCTTACAACGTTGGACACAGCTACGGGGTCTGTGATGTCAAGATCAACTAACTCTAAACAATTGTTTTCATAAATCATCAATTCTTGCAATCTCCAAAAATTTAGTGTGCTTGAACGCCGATAGCAACCGACTATTCGATAATTTCTATCCAGGAGAAATTTTGCGAGATAAGCTCCGTCTTGCCCTGTTATACCAGTTATGAGTGCAATCTTTTTCAATTCTTCTTTCCTAAAAGTTGAGTAATTGGTTTCCACTAGCTACTATGTTAAACAAAAATGAATATTCCACTAATAATAAACCTAACATTGCAGGATTTTAGAGATCGTTATGCTGGTTCGATCTTCGGAGTTGTTTGGGCTTTAATCGGCCCTCTGGTGATGATAGGAGTCTATTTGATTGTTTTTACCGAGATAATGGGGTCAAGGTTAGCGGGTACCTCGAACCTCTCAAGTTTTAGTATATTTTTGATTTCGGGACTTTTACCATGGTTGACTTTCACGAGTACTGTGATGAGGACCTCCTCAAGTTTTATAGATAAAAAACCAATAATAACTAAAATACGGGTAGACTTGAGCCTTTTTCTTTGTCACATCTCGTTGTCTGAGTTTATTACACTTTTGGTGTCTGTCGGGATTTTTACAGCAATTTACGTTCATTTATTAAATGAAAAAATTTCTATTTATCTATTAATAAACCTTTTTTGTCTTTTGTTAGTGCAGCAGATTTTTGCTTATGCCATTGGTGTAATTTTTGGAGTTGTAAATGTTTTTTACAGAGATGTTAGAGAATTTTTATCCATTTTTTTGAACATTTGGTTTTGGATGACGCCTATAGTATGGGTTCCTTCAATTGCGCCTCAGTGGCTACAGAGCTTACAAAGTGATGTCAATCCATACTTTTGGTTTCTTGAAGAATATAGAGGAATATTTCTCCATGCGAATGTATCTCAGTTAGACAAATTTTTATTTTTAATGATCATCTCTTTTGTTGTTTTTACAGCGAGTATTTTTTTTGTTAAGAGTTTGGAAAAGGAAATTCGAGATCATCTTTGATTTTAGAAAGTGTTATTTTGTTAACAGTTGAGAATTTAAACAAGAACTTTAAACTTTATAAAAAGCCGTCAGATAGGCTTTTTGAACTCTTCTTACGCAAAAAAAAACATATTGTATATTCCGCAATCTCCAGCTTAAGCTTCGAATTACAGCAGGGAGAATCATTAGGGGTCATTGGTCCGAATGGCGCTGGCAAATCCACTTTGATGAAATTATTAACAGGACTGTTGATTTCAGATAGCGGAAAAATATTTATCGACGGCAAAATTACAGGCCTTATTGAACTCGGTACTGGATTTAATCCGGAACTAACCGGAGAGGTGAACATTAGAAATAACGCATTATTATTGGGGATGAATGATACCGAAATTTCCAATCGCTTCGATGCGATTGCAGAGTTCGCAGAAATCGGGAACTATTTGAATAAGCCACTTAAGGTTTATTCTTCCGGAATGGTAATGCGATTAGCCTTTGCGGTTGCAATTCATTCTGATCCAAAATGTTTTTTAATTGATGAGGCGCTAGCTGTTGGCGATGCCTACTTTCAGCAAAAATGTACGCGAAAAATAATGAGTTTTAAAGAAAATGGCGGTAGCCTGATCTTAGTATCCCATGATATGAATGCAATAAAGCTTCTTTGTGACAAAGTTCTTTTACTAAATGAAGGAAAATGTTTGGAATTAGGGGAACCCGAATCGACGGTAAATTCTTACAATAGACTTTTAGCTGGATTTAAAAACTCGGGCAATGAACTTTCTCAACAGTCTAAAGAACCGGGGTATGGAACATTACGTGCATCGATTGAGGATTTTTCTTTCAATGGTATCAAAGCCGAAAATTATATTTTTAAGTCGGGAGAAAAAGTAAGCCTAAAACTAAAGATTCGCTGTGACTATGATTTAAATGATTTGGTTGTCGGATTTTTAATTAGAGATCGTTTTGGCCAAGACGTTTTCGGAACCAATACCCTGCTTCATGGCTGTCTCATTAAAGTTTCTGCAGGAGATCTTTTGGATATACTCTGGGACTTTAATCTTAATCTCGGATTGGGGAAATATACTCTCACAGTTGCGTTACATTTAGGACCAGATCACACAGTCGAGTGTTTACATTGGGCAGATGCAATTTGCTCATTTGATATCTCAGAGTTCGACGGTAGTAAATTTATTGGAATATGCAGTTTGAAACCAACGTTGGTAATAAATAAATAAAAAATCTTGTGAGAGAAAGAAATGGACGAAAAATTTTATTTGCGCTTTGAGGATCTTCATCGCGGAGACACGAAAAGGTTGCTTGACAAGTTTCAAGTGTATGAGCCAGTTATTTCCCTGATTTGCCAGGAAACAGATGATGCAAAATTTTTGGACTTAGGATGCGGAAAAGGCGAATTCTTAAGTTTTATATCCGCTTGCGGAGGGGATACAATCGGCGTCGAGAAAAACTCTGTTAATCGAAACTCAATAAAAAAAAATGACAAAATTATTTTTGAACATGACGATGCCTTATCGTGGTTAAAAAGTCAAAAGGATTCCTCTTTTGATTTTGTAAGCGCGATGCATGTCATTGAACATCTAGAATTTCCATATCTCTATGAATTAGTTGGAGAAATAAAGAGAGTGCTAAAAAAAGAGGGTATTATGCTTTTTGAAACACCAAACCCGGATAATCTAACTGTGGCTACCAAAAACTTTTACACGGACCCAACACACTTGAGGTTAGTGCCAGTAAACTTAGCAAGTTTCATAATCCAAGACCATGGATTTTCTAGGGCTTATTCATGGGGGGTTAATGAATCGCCCAATATCGGGAAATCCCCATGTCTAAATGATGTTTTGGGCGGGGCTAGTCCAGATTATGCAATATTTGGCCTGGTCACCAGAAGTGCCTTTGAAGGTAAATTAGATAAAATCTTACAACTTTCTAGAGGTCGTTCAACGAAACAGATATGTGATTTATTTGAGCAAAGATATCAAAATGACTATTCAATAGTACTTGAAGAGTTGAAAAAGATCGAATGTAAAATTGTGGAACAGAACTGTTACTATAGAGATCAAATTTTTGAATCAAATAGAGAATTAAATAAAGAAATAATCCGTTTGAGGCATACGCTGGAGAGTGAGTTAAATAGTATTTATCAGAGTAAATCATGGCGGGTTACTGCTCCTTTGAGAGTCCTTGCGAAATTTTTGAGAGGTGCAACAAAAATAATACTTAATGCGTTGGTCAGCTTTAAAAACAACTCAAAGCGCGATTTTTTCACCATATACTCACACAAGTTTCGAAGATTTTTCGAGAATTTATTAAGTGACTCTGATGGGAAAAATTGGAATCATATAAACTCGAAAAAAGGAGCTTTCTTTGACAAATATAAACGGATACTTGACAAAGCGGTAAGAAAAAAGAAATAAATTGAGAGTTTTAGTTGATTTGCAGGGCGCACAGGGGTTCGGCGCGGGTAGGGGTATTGGTCGATATACCCTCGAGTTATCCCGCGCGTTGTTTGCGTTGAATCAAGCTAATTTAGAGTTATTTTTCCTGATAAATTTTTCTGTTCAAGAGAATTTAGAAAATACGATTGATTATCTAAAGGAGTTCTGTCCTCGAGGGAATATGAAAGGTTTTTTTGTACCCGACTCGGGGGATTTCGAGACTCGTTCGTGGAGGCAACAGGCAAAATTAATTCGAAGTGTGAAGATCAAAGAAGTCAATCCGGACGCGATTATTCTTACGAGCTTATTTGAGCCGTTAGGAAGTAGGGTTTTGTCTGAGATTGATGAGTTTAAGTGTTACCAGATTGTTATTTTGTATGATTTGATCCCATATGAGGATCCAGAAACATACTTGACGAGAGAGAAAGATCGAAAAAATTATAAAAGGTCAATTCACCAGTTACTAAAAAGTGATTTGATTCTTTCTATTTCAAACTACACAACAAACATTTTTTTGAAAAATTTTTGTGAAAGATTCACCGCTCCGGTGGTGACTATAGGTGCAGCAACTGAAAAAAAAATATCTCCTGGCAACGTGTTAAAGGAATGTCAATTTGACGCACTAGGAAAATTTGGGATAGAAAAAGAGTTCATACTCACTATTTCCGGGCAAGATAAACGCAAGAATCTAAAAACTCTCTTGCTCGCATTTTCAAGCCTTCCTCATTCGGAGAGGAAAAGAATACAGCTTGTAGTTGTTTGCGACATGGAAAGTTCCGTCATAAATTCTTTTGAGGATAAGTTTGCTTTCAACTCGGAAATACAGAACGAAGTTATTTTTACCGGTCCTGTTAAGGAGGATGATCTCGATCTTTTATATTCAAACTGTGAGTTATTTGTTTTCCCCTCTACGATGGAGGGTTTTGGTCTACCTGTTTTAGAAGCAATGTCATTTGGTTGTCCTTGTGTTGTTTCGAATTCTACGAGCTTACCCGAATTAGTCGGAGACGCAGCTGTCAAATTTGATGCCAATAATGTTCCTGAACTAAAAAGAAAAATCTCTGAATTAATTTTTGACACATCTAAACTAAATACTCTATCTAAGTTGAGTGTGGAAAAAAGTAAACAGTATGATTGGTCAGATGTAGCAGAAAAGGCTGCGCGTGCTATTCGTAGTCTGAAGTCTAAGAAAAAAAGATATTTTTTCACCTCACAGGGTCAAAGAGAGGGGTTGAAGGCTAAAAAGAAATTAGCTTATATTTCTCCTTTTCCTCCCGAAAAAACAGGTATTTCAAAATATAGTTCTGACCTGATTCCTCACTTGTCAAAATTTTATGATATTCACTGCGTTGCAATTTCAAATTACCCAACTAGTCTGGCTAATATTCACAACCGATATTTTAATGTAATCAGTAAAACCCAGTTTAAAGAAAAATTTCTTGAGTATGAAAGGGTTCTGTATCACTTCGGAAACTCTGAGTTTCACTTGCCCTATTTTGAGCTTTTGGAAAACTACCCAGGCGTTGTTGTATTACATGAAGTATTTTTAGATGGTTTATGCGCTCTAAGAGACGATCATTTCCAGATGCTATTTGACTCACATGGAGCATCGAGCACGTACGCGCTTTTTTCCCAAAAATTTGCCCAAAGAAACAGTTTAACTAGGTACCCTTGTAGTCTTGAGGTAGTGGACCAATCGCTTGGTTTGATTGTTCACTCAAAATTCGCAAAGCGGTTGCTCACAACCTGGTACGGTAGTGAAATTTCGCGGAAGTGTAAGCTTGTTCCCTTTTTGAAAGAAAATAAGCCCTTAAATACGGAAATACGAGAGAGTGAGTTCTACAACGATGAGGTTGTAGTCTGTTCTTTTGGATATTTAGGTCCAGGTAAGATGAACCTGCAACTCTTTGATGCGTGGTCAAACTCAATTTCCGATCAGTCCAAATTGGTTTTTGTCGGACCAGATGGTGATGAGGATTATGCTGCCGAATTAAAAAAAAAGGTAATGGCGTCAGGCAATGGTGACAAGGTAATTTTTACTGGTTGGGTAAGCGAGGAGGATTACAATTATTGGCTTAGTGTTGCTACTGTTGGGGTTCAATTGAGAATAGGTTCAAGGGGCGAAACGTCCGCCTCTCTTTTTGATTGCATGGCTAACGGAGTTCCGGCCATTGTAAATGTGCATGGGGATACGGCAGATTTTCCAGAAGAAATCGTTCACAAATTAAAAGGTAATTCAATTGTCCCTGAACTGATAGCCGGACTGAGGCTTTTGGTTGACAACGTAAGACTTAGAAGAAATTTGTCGCTTAAGTCGAGAGAGTACTTAACAAAGAATCATTCGCCAGAATATTCTGCAAAAAAGTATTTTTCTATAATTGAGAACTTTTATTCTGATAGAAGATTCAACTTGCCCCTAGAGTTATCTCGACTGAAAAGTTCGAACATGTTTAAAACAGGGGGGGAATCAGACTGTTTTATCAATGCACTTTTAAAGACCTCCCTCCCTTCTTTTAGACCAAAAACACTCTTTATTGATGTTTCGGAGATTATAAGAGGAGATATTCGAACTGGGATTCAAAGGGTTGTTAGAAACCTAACAAGAGCATTTACAGATAACAACGTCAGTAAAAACGGACTAAGGATTGAACCGGTATACTCCACTGATAGTGCAAACCAGTATTTTTGTGCAGGGACTTTTTTGACACGTCTTTTTCAGTTACCCGTGCCTCTTGAGGATAGGCCTATAGAGGCTAAAGCTGGTGATATTTTTTTGGGACTGGATTTACAGCCAATCATCATTCCGAAAAAAAAGGGAGTCCTTCTTGAAATGCAAGCAAGAGGTGTTAGTGTGCAATTTATTGTTTATGATATTTTACCACTGACTCATAGAGAATATTTTTCCCCGGGTGTTTACCAACATTTTTTTAATTGGGTGGAAACAATCTCATTATTTGAAAAGCTACTGTGTATTAGTGATACCACCAGAGGAGAAATAGAACGTTTTTTACAAGTATTTTTTCCAGAAAGACTAGATGACATAGAATTACATAGCTTCCTTTTGGGTAACGAAATCACTGATGAGGATGCGAGTAAAGGTGAGCCGAAAAATGCAGAAAAAATTCGGGGACTGATGAAGCTCAATCAACTCTATTTAACAGTTGGCACGTTAGAGCCTCGAAAAGGCCACGAAGAGACGTTAAAAGTTTTTGACTTATTATGGAGTCGAGGAGACAAAGTTGCGATTGTATTTGTCGGAAAAAAGGGGTGGGAGATAGATGAATTAGTAAGGAAAATTAAAAACCATAGAATGTTTGGTCGTCATTTATTTTGGTTGGACGACTGTAGTGATGAATTTCTAATTGAGATTTATGAAAACGCATCCGGTTTGGTAGTTTCATCAAGAGCTGAAGGATACAGTTTGCCAATAGTAGAAAGCCAAAACTTCGGCATGCCGGTTTTTGCGAGAGACATAGCCGTGTTTAGAGAGATTGGGCAAACATACAACAATATAACTTTTTACAATGGGGAGGATGTGGAGCGTATTGCGGCGCAGTTTACAGAATGGAAAACTTGTTTGCGAAGAAGAAACCGTGGTGAAAATAAGGGTTCAAAGACAATATGTTGGAAGAAAGCAACAAAAGATCTTCAGAAAATCATAATTGGTTAAGCTTAGGCTTTGATACTAGGTTTAGCCTTGGTACACTAATTAGAATTAAAACCGAAGCACTTATTAGTAATATCGGCGCTAAAGAGGGGTTTTGAAGATTAAATGAGAACATTTTTTTGTGTTTGGGCGAAAAATTTCGTTAACAATCGTTTTTATTTGTCCAAATATTAAGGTTCATGGAGTATACTCATGTATATTCATGTGTTTGTAAGTTGCAGATAAAGCTGCGTTTTAAGGAAAAAAAGGAAAAAACATGTCCGCAGAATTAATCCACCAGATGTATATTGCCTACTATCAAAGGCCTGCCGATCCTGCAGGTTTAATCTACTGGCAGGACCAGTTGAATGCTAACGGAGGGGGAGAGGCCGGCTGGAACGCTGGGTCTGCTGCCTTTGCGAATGCAGCTGAGTCATCCGCACTTTACGGGAACCAAACCCTTGCGCAAAAGATTTCAGCAATTTATTTAGCTGCTTTTGAACGCGCTGCTTCTGCTGATGAAGTCGCTTACTGGGAAGCGTCAGGGTTTAATGCTGCACAAATTGGATTTGCAATCGTTAATGGTGCGCAAAACGATGATCTTCGCACTGTTGATAAGAAGGTGGACTATTCAGAGGCTTTTGTATCAACCCTTGATCCAGCGGGAACAGGCGTAGGTCCTTTTGCTTTCCAATACGTAGATCCCTCCCTCGGTCGAGGCTTGATGGATGTTATTACAAAGGACTCCAACGTTTCTGCGGCAACGGTTTCTTCGCAAGTATCTTCTACCTTACCGACACTCAATACAGTTAATTTAACTTCAGGTGCAGATACTGTTACCCCAAAAGCGAATGCTGCTGAAGAGATTAATGCTGCATTAGGAGGGGCTTCCCCGTCGCTTGATCGTACTGATTCGATTGATGGTGGTAGTGCGCAGGATACGATTAATGTTGCAATGGATGGAAACTTCCTCCTGGGATTTAGCTCAGGCACGATGAAGGATGTGGAAATTGTTAATTTAGCTGCCACTGCCTCATCCGTTACACCAAAAACATTTAATTTTGCAGGGGCTTCCGGAATCGAGACGATCAATGTAGGCGTCGGAAACGCTCCTATTATCGTTTCGAACATTTCTGACACTGGCTTGACAGTGAATCTTAGTGGTCAGTCAACCGGAGCTTTTGATGTTGGTTTTGCTTCTGGGACTATTAGTGGGTCTGGTTCCGCTCTCACTATGGGTTTAACGGACATCGGTTCGACTGGAACCAACGTATCTTTGACTGCCAATCTGATTACGGATCTTGATATCGTCAGTTATGGAACTAGTAACCACGTTACGTTGGATGGGTCGGTCAATGATATTAAAAACATTTCTGTAGCAGGCGCGGGTGATTTGGTCATCGGCGGTATTCCTTCAACTGCTTCAGGATTTACAGCCGCAAGCGCCGGAGGAGATGTTACTCTCACCGTCGACACGGATAACAACACAGTTATGTTGGCCAGTGGTCAAACGATTACAGGCGGTGCTGGTTTTGATTCATTGAGTGTTCAAGGCTCAGGTATTGCAGCGATGGCATCAACTAGTATCGAAGAATTAATATTTGATGGGTCAACCTCTGAGGCCATCGTTAGGGCTACAGGAATGGCTGGTCTTAATACGTTAACCTTCTCGGGACAAGGAACAAATGCTCCATCTATTTCCGGAATTGGTGATCAAGCTCTAACGGTCAATGCGATTTTAGACTCGACTGCTGACCAGCAACAAAATATTAGTGGTAGTGGTGCCGTAACTGTTAATTTGAATGGAAACCCTACTCAAGTTGCCCTCGGTAACATATCTGACAATGATTTTGACTTCAAGGCATCGACAACTGCAGGTGTTGATATAAACATTGGGCCTCTTACCAGTGCTTCTGGAACTTATACTATTAACAATAGTACCGGGGCAGTCGGTATAACCGTTGATGCAACATCCGTGTTTGGCGGACACCTCCAGGCGAGTGGAGCCGAAACCATCTCAATTTTAGGTAGCGGTGTACTTGGCGGAGGCGCAACCGTATCTGGCCAAAATACTACTGCCATTACAGTAAATGCTAGCTCTGGAACACTGGCTATGGGTTCTTCTGCTGCAGACACCTTAACTTTTAACTCAGAAAGCAACCTTACAGTAACCGGTAGAGCGTCAAATACACAAACCTTAACCGTTAACGTTGGAAAAAATACTGCTGACTTGAGTGATTCAAACCTTACGTTTGTAAACATGCAAACTGTATCCCTTTCAGGATCAGGAACCGGAGCAACAGTTCTCGTTAACGGGTTTTCCGGAAGTGCAAATAACATGGTACTAACCATGAGCGGATTAGAAGGGGGAGTATCTGCCGCCAGTGTTGTTGCTAATAGCGGGAGTGTAACAATATCTGCTGAGGCAATGACAGGTAAGTTGAATACCACAACTTTGCAAGTTACTGGAGCCGGAAATTTGACAGTATCAACCGGAACCAGCGGTCAATTCTCGGCAAATACAGTAGATTCCACCGGAACATTTACACTTGATCAATCTGCAAATGTTGCTGGGTCTGCCTCTCTAACTTTGGGTGCAGTATCAGCCAGTGGAGCCATAAGTATTTCAGGCCCAGGTGGATCAGGAGATATCACGATAACCTCTGTGACTGGCCACAGCACGTTTACACTTGATGCATCAAGCTTTGGTGGCTCCATAGATCTCGCCAATGCATCAGTAGGTGGCAACGTCACCGTATCAGTTGGACCAGAGGGGCACTTTAGTGCAAGTGTAATCGGAACAAATGCTTCATTTACTTTAGATGCTGCTAACGCAACTACCGGTCAAATTACTTCTCAAAAGCTATCTGCTGGAGGCGGGATTACCGTTTCAATGGGCACTGGTACTGGTGGTATCACCATGGTGTCCTCCGTTACGAACGGAAATTTCACTCTCGATGCATCTAACTTTGGCGGGACAATTGACATTAATACGATAACAGCCTCAGGTGCAGTGGTTGTCTCCATGGGAACAACTGGAGACTTCAGTGCAGATGACGTAGCTACGGCCGGAGCCTTTACGCTTGACGGAGCTGCCGCTGTTTCTGGCTCTGTAATGCTGAATTCTGTAACAGCTGGCGGAAATGCAACTGTTTCAATGGGTTCAGGTACAGGGTCTCTTACAGTTACTAACCTTAATACTCTTGGAAACTTCACATTAGATGCTTCTAAGTTTGGTGGTACTATCGATGCTGAAACATTGACAGCCTCAGGTGCAGTGGTTGTTTCCATGGGAACAACTGGAGACTTCAGTTCACTCCATGTTGCGTCCGTAGGCACAGTTACTATTGATGGAGCTGCTTCTACAACTGGTCAAACTACTATTACAGGTGTATCCGCTGGTGGAAATGTAACAGTCTCCATGGGAGCAGGAACCGGTGCCCTTACAATGGCATCCTCGCTTACCTTAGGGTCGTTTACAATTGATGCTACTAACTTCGGAGGTACGGTTGATGCAACCACGGTTACCGCATCTGGAGCTGTAATCTTCTCTTTGGGCTCAGCCGGTGATGTTAGTGCACACGGAGTGCATACTACAGGAGCGTTCACTATTGATGGAGCTGCTTCTACAACAGGACAGGTTACTGCGCACGCAATAAGTGCGAGTGGAGCCATAACAATAGCTATGGGGGCAGGGTCAGGAACCTTAGCTGCTAGCACTTTAGATACGGCTTCAACGTTGACAATCGACACTACGAATTTTAAGGGAACCATAGACACAGGACTCTTAGTTGCATCGGGTGCTGGTACGATATCGATGGGCGGAGGTGACTTTAGTGGAAGTTCCATTAGTATGGCTGGAAACTTCACATTGGACTCTTCAACGTCAACAACCGGTTCCATAACCATGGCGACGGTTAGTGCTGGCGGAAACGTATCAGTAACGTTAGGAGGCGGCTCAGGGAGCTTTGCTCTAACTGGAGCTAGTGCCATGGAAGTAGGTGGTTCATTTACATTGGACGGAACAAGAAGTTCCGGCACAATTGATATGAAGAACCTGTCCGTCTCAGGGGCAGTAACAATGACCCTCGAAGGTGGTGACCGTGGTGCATTCAGTGCCCAATCCATTAACGTTCATAATTCAATAACAATTACTCAGGAAGCAGCAGGCTCTGGTACAACTAACCTCCAAGTTGTTTCTGCTAGTGGAAGTATAGCTATCAATCTGGGAACAGGTACTGGAAGCGGTAACGTTACAATGTCCTCAGTTAACACAGCTACTGGTTTCAGTCTAATTGGTGATCAGAACTCTGACATCGATATAGAAAGTATAGACACATCAGCTGGTTTAGTTATAAACAATGCAGGTGAGGGAACTATTGATGTGTCGGCAATGGATTCAAACAGCACAATATCAATAACGAAAGGTGTTGGAAGCGGAGAAACAACTAACTTCGAGACAATATCGTCTATAGGAGCTACAACTATTACGTTATCTGGTGCTTCAGGAACGTTTAATGCTTCGTCTGTCCAGGCGGGTGGATTCACATTGGATACATCAGCGTTGCTCGACGATACAACCACGAGTGCCGTGAATGATCTTTCTGTTTCAGGACAAACCAATATCTCGTTAGGTGTAGCTGGATTGGCAGTAAGTTCTATAACAATTCAATCCGCTGGAATTACGTTAACAAAAGGGGCTGGTAGTTCGGATTTAACAGCAGAGACATTGTCTGTTAGTTCCAACGGCGCAAACTCTCTTACCACCATTGTTGGGGGAGGTTCTGGGTCCTTTGTGATTAGTGCAATAACAACGACGAGCGGTTTCGTGTTTAACGGTGAAAATATGTCCGTAACAGCGGGAGATTTCTTTAGTGCTGAGACCATTTCGAACACTTCTGCAGATGTTAGCTTTAACTTTGGTGAAGGCGCTGCCGCGAACTTTGAGGTATCAGCCATTGACACTGCAGGAGGCTTTAATATTACGGGTAGTAATTTAGCTACTGGTAATATTACGATTGCTGACTTGTCTGCGGCGGGGAATATATCCATAGATTTAGGTGGTATGTCTGGTTCAGCCGCGATTTCGATCATTGACTCATCAGGAACGTTCACACTAAATGCTGGTGGCGCTGCCAACCTAGCGTTTAACGCAGAACATCTTTCTGCTAGCGCCGCGACAATTACGTTGGGTGCAGTATCGGACGCTGCAATGAGCAACTCTATTTCTGCTATAAACATCAGTAATGGATTCACGTTGAACGGGTCAGCTTATAGAGAAGGGTTCTCTGCTCAAACTATATCGGCAAGCGCAATTTCCGTGACATTTGGAGACTTGGCTGACTTCTTCTTTGCCTCTTCGATTACTACAGAGAACTTTAACTTTGTCGGAGGTGACGGGGCGAACTTCAGTGCTGCAATGTCAACCGTTGTTATAGGGGATGCAGATTGGTCACTCACTATGCCAGAACTCGGAAACGGTTTGACGATAGACCAAATCAAGTTTAGTGCCTCTGGAACAATTGTCGGTACAAACTCCATAGATAACGTGAGTGCGTCTTCAACAACCGCAGCCGGTGACACAATTAAGTTTGAGTTTAACGCGGGTGAAGACAATGTCCAGGATGATATTGGATACAACGAAGGTGCTGGTAAGTCTTTGGTTAAGATAATTAACTTCAAGACTGGAACAGACAAGTTGTCAACAGATCACGAGAGGGGTACGGCTGCAACTGCGGTTGGTACAACCACGGCTGCATCAATTATTGGTGGTGCTTTGGGGGCAACGATAGCTGCATCCGACGTGGCATCTGGTGCTGCTACAGCTCTATTCACTTACAATGGAGACACGTTCTTTATTGGAGCGGCCACTGGAAATGCGGTAAATTCAACCTTTGAGGATGGCGAGACTGTATTCCAGTTTGTTGGTACAACGAGTATAGCAGCAGGGGATATAATCGCAATTGATTAATGTCGCTTAGTAGTGTTAACGCAGTAAAAAAAGGGGGAATCACATTCCCCCTTTTTCATACCTTGAAAGTACAATACTAGTAGGAAAGCTGATAGAAACGTGGTTTCAAAAACAAAAAAGAAAAAAGGAAAATCTACACCCTCAAAGAATAAGGGTAAAAAAGACAGTCCCGTAAAAAATATAGTCGGGGGTACTAATCAAAAAGTGGATTTACCGAAGTTTCTTAAAAAGTTTGACGAGTTGCTCAATAACAAAGAATTCACTGAGCCACAAAAAATGCTGGACAGTTTGAGGGGTATCAGGAAATGGCAGAGACTAAATCTACAGTCAGTAATCGAGTTTAAAAGAGGTAGGGAAGATTTATCAGAGGATTTGATGCGCCAGGCATTAAGGGAGCCGGATGTAAAACCCTCTATCAATAGGAATCTTGCTGGCATGCTGGTAAAGCAAGGCCGAATGCGAGAAGCATTGCCTTTTGCTAAAGTTGCGTATGACGCAGACAAAAAAGACTTAAAGGCATCACAGCTGTATTTAAACTGTTTGCTAGATTTGGGTAAGGCTGAAACAGTATTGGAAGAAACCGAGAAGATTTTAAAAGAATTTCCCGACGATAAAGTTGTCTTGGTTAGCAGGGCATCTGCTCTAAGAACTTGTATGGACAACGATGCTGCAGAGACAGAACTGAATAAATTGATTGAAAAGTTTCCAGATGAACCTGTGATCCACAGAATAAAAGCAGATTTATTGGGTGACTCAAATACAAAGGAAGCACTCCCTTTGTACGAAAAAGCATTAGATTTGTCAATTGAAACCAAAGGAGTTCCAGATCCTGCAATTCAATGGAATATGAGCTTACATCTTCTTAGAGCCAGAAAAATGGAACAAGGGTGGGATTGTTGGGAACAAGGTTTTCATCCCATAGTTGGTACTATGGGGCGAAATCTACCGAACCGAATAACGTCTATGGATAGAGCAGATAACGGTAAGGAAATTGATCCTACAAAATGGACAATTGTGTGCGCGGAGCAGGGAATCGGTGATCAAGTCCTATTTATGCACAGTATGAACGAGGCCATTGAAGAATTGGGTAAGGTTTTATACATTACGGAGAAAAGGTTATATCCTATTATTAAGCGAAGCTTTCCAAAAATGGAAGTGGCCGCTCAAGGTGTCACCTATGATTGGACCAGAAATTCTTTAAAGAAAAATGGATATATTCCCCTTGGTAGCATTCCTAGAATGCATCGACCAACGGTGGAATCCTATGCTGAGCACAAAACCCCATACTTAAGAGCCAATAAAAAATTGTTTGATAAGTACCGAAGTCAACTGCAGGATTTAGCATCCGGTCGGCCTATTATTGGGATATCCTGGAAAGGAGGTTATTGGCAAATACAAAGGAAGACAAAACAGCTAGAACTGGAAAAATGGGATCCAATCTTTGATCGCGAGGCATTTTATGTCAACCTACAATATGGGGACGTTACTAATGAACTTAAATATCTACAGGAAAAAAATAAAAAATTAGCTGTTTTTGAAAAGTTAGATTTTAGAAATGATATTGATGATTGGGTGGCTATAGCTGCTGCATGTGACGGAATAATATCGGTATCTACTGCTTTAGTCCATTTTGCGGGTGCGATTGGTCAAAAAGTTGCAGTAGTTATGCCAGGTAAACAGGGACCCTGGCATTTAGGGCTCGATGACACAGAGTCAATAGCGTATAAGAACGTAAAAATTTTTAGACCCTCAGAGAAGGAGTCACTTCAAGAAGTGATTACTAGAGTGAGTAAGTTAATCGTATGAAGTACCGAGATAAACATTTGTCAGTAGAAGCAGACGCCATTCCTTTGCTTGACACCGACCGTCCGACGCAGGCATTGATAGACCTATTCAATCCGGATAACAATCCATTACTAGCACAGTCAAGAGGAATCTTAGCAAGGATTAACGCCATTTCACACGAATTTAATGAGCCATTCGCTTTAGGAATCAACGATAAAACCTTACACTGTATTATGCCGATTATTATTTATGGGCGAAAATCTGGTTACGCTGACGAATTTTATAGCGTTTCAAATAATCTCCTAATCAGAAATAGTGAGTTAGCACATGATTTGTTAATATCGGTAAATCCTAGATTCTACGAAGAACCAGTTGCATTACTTGATGATATTTTTAAATCGAATAAGTTTGTATTCCTTATTTTTAACATTAGTGATGAAAAGGCTATACATACTGCCATTGAAAAACTATCAAAAAAGCGTGGGATAATTATGATACATAATCCAAAGTACCTTAACACCACTAGCTTAATGAAATTTTGTCTTGATAAGAACCTCCATTTAATTGAAAACATTGATGGGTCCGGTGAAATTCTAAGATTTTAATGTAAGTCCTTATGCCACAGGAAAAGAAGACGGATTTTTTCCGTCAGACCTTAAATCTTCATCGAAAATATATTTATTTAGCGGTTTTCGTGTCAATTTTCGTAGCGATACTCCCGGTGCTACCGATTGTATACATGAGAGCAGTTTTTGGTCCTGTGTTGAATAGCCAAAGTCTTTCCTTTTTACTAGCCCTTGCTTTCCTTTTGGTTCTGGGACTTGCAATAAACGGATTTTTGGAATGGATTCGAGAAAGGGTTTTGTTGTCGGGGACAGTGTCATTTATAAATACGCTTGAAGCAAAAATATTTAGCTCAAC
>MDTG01256001.1_pt1 | contig 30153 bp, 25 predicted proteins | sample 811421 | NCBI WGS metagenome assembly MDTG01 (sample SAMN05326645, study PRJNA326480) | marine metagenome | isolation source: seawater | place: Pacific Ocean: South East | collected 2011 | reverse complement strand
TCTTAATATGGCTGCAGTTCCACCAGTTGATATGATTTCAATATTTAAAGAATCTAATTTTTTTGCTATTTCAACAACACCTGTTTTATCAAAAACGGAAATTAATGCTCTTTTAATTGGTACGGATTTTTTGTTTATTTTTGAAACCTTCATTCTTTTGTAATTTTAATTATTTGAGCATCTTTATTTTGAGTGTACCAAGTAGTACCATATTCTAAAATATATAACTCCCCCTTTTTAGATATCAACATATCTATAGGATGGTTAAGATCAAGGTTTTCCATAAATCTTTCCATGTTAACAAAATTCCCAGATTCATCCATAGTTACAGTAAAGATCCATTCTCTTTCAAAATCATAAATAAATAATTTTCCATCGTAGTATTTAGGAATAGATTTTTCAGAAAAACTTTCCTTTTCATAATAAAAAACAGGACCAGCCATAGCATTTCTTGGACCGCTCATAACTTGTGGAAATTCATCGGAATCAGCATATGGATACCATATAAAAGCTGGTTGTGCATTGGGAAGTTTTTTTAATCCTGTATTATTTATGGAGTTATTAATCACATTTAATGAATTGAATTTTGGACCAGATATTTTATCTTCAAAAGAATAATCATTATAAGCTTTATTATCAGCAACAAATAAAGGCCATCCAAAATAACCTGGTCTTTTTGCTTGATTTATTTCATCATAACCTCTAGGCCCCCTTTCTTTTGAATCTTCATGTGAATCAGGACCAACTTCGCCCCAATATAAATACCCATTTTTTTTATCAATTGAAATTCTAAAAGGATTTCTATTACCCATAACATAAATTTCAGGTTTTGTATTAGGTGTACCAATATCAAATAAATTTCCATCGGGAATTGAATAAGTCCCATTATCCTCAGGTTTAATTCTTAAAATTTTCCCAGTTAAATTATTTGTGTTTGATGAAGATCTTTGTGCATCCCAAGCAGTACGGTTTTTTGATTCATCACTAGGAGAAAAACCATCTGAGTCAAATGGGTTTGTATTGTCTCCAACTGATATAAACAAATTTCCATTTGGACCAAATTCAAGAGAACCAGCTGAATGACAGCATTGATCTCTTTGAAGAGGAATTTCAAGTAATATTTTCTCTGAGTTTTTATCTAAACGATGATCTTTAAAAACAAATCTTGAAACATGTTGTTTTGGAATATTTCCTTTTGGAGAATAAAATAAATATATCCAATTATTCACATTATAATTTGGGTCAATAGCAATCCCTAAAAGACCATCTTCAAGAGGTGTTTTATCGTTTGTAGTATCACTACTCATTTCAACATCAAATTTTGTTATGATTTTGGTTTTTTCTATTTTTGGGTCATATAATTTTATATAACCAGACCTCTCAATAAATATGATTTCATCGTTTTCAAAAATATCAAATTCCATTGGTTCATTCAAATTTTGATCTAGTATTTTGACTTGAAGTTGAAAATTATTTTCGTTTGGCATATTATTTGTATTTGAAGCACAGGAGATAATTAGCAAGAGTGTTATTAAGATATATGTTTTATAAATTTTCATTTTTTTCGAATCCTTTTTTAAAAATTTTTATAGCTTCAATAAATGATAACCCTTCCAATTCTTGAACTTTTTTTTTCAATGATTGAGGAGTTTCATTAAATGAAACTGCACATTTTTTTTGAACTAAAATAGGTCCACCATCTAAATCCTTAGTAACAAAATGAATTGTACAACCAGTTTCAAATTCATTATTTGATATAACTTTTTTGTGAATGTCTAAATCCATCAAACCTGAATATTTTGGTAATAATGAAGGATGAACATTTAAAATTTTATTTTTCCATAAGTCACAAAAATTTGATGATAAAATCCTCATAAATCCTATTAACAAAATTAAATCAACTTTTTTATTTTTAAAATGGCCAGATAATTCATCATCAAAGATTTCTCTAGATTTCTTTTTATGAGAAATATAAAGTGATTTTATGTTATTTTTTTTTGCTTTTTCAAGTATACCAGCTGTCCTAATATTTGAAATAATTAGTTTAATTTCAGCATCTAAATGTTTTTTTTTAATAGACTCTAAAATTGCATCTAGGTCGGTTCCATTAGAAGAAGCTAAAACACCTATTTTTAATGACATTGTTATTTTTTAAGTAATCTTACTTTATTGATTTTATTTAAAATTAAATCATTAGTTCCAATATCTTTTCTGTGAAATAAAGGACCTTTAACAGAACTAATTGATTCTTCTGAAATTTTTTCTGCTTCAATCAATGATTTTCCAACTCCAACGTAAGCAAGAGTTCTGCTACCTGCTTCTATTAATTCACCATTAATTTCATCTAAAGAGCCAAAGAATAGGTTTTGTTGATTTTTTAATTTAGATATATCAATTTTTTCCCCTTTAATAGGATTATCAGGATAACCAATTGGAACAGCATATTTACAAACAGTTGCTTGATTTTTAAACTCCACCTCAACATTATCAAGTTTTTGTTCGCAAATAGCTAAACATATTTCAAGAAAATCGGATTTAAGTATTTGTAATACGTTCATAACTTCAGGATCGCCAAACCTTGCATTATATTCAATTACTTTTACTCCTTTATCTGTTAAAATGAATCCACCATATAAAATTCCCATATAGTTATCATTAAATTTATTTTTTAAAGCGTTTATAATATTGTTATTAATACTTTTAGCTTCATCCACATTGGTTTTTGACAAAAATGGAAGCAAATGATCTTCACAAGAATAGCTCCCCATCCCTCCAGTATTAGGCCCTTTATCTCCCTCAAAAGCTCTTTTATGATCTTGAACAACAGGCATATGTTTTAAATTTTTTCCATCAGTAAAACTCATTAAAGAAAATTCCTCTCCATGTAGCTTCTCTTCAATAATAAATTTACCGTTTTGTTTTGTAATTTTTTCGCAGTATTTAATTGCTTCTTTGTGTGATTTTAAATGATCACCTGAAACTTTTACTCCTTTTCCGCCAGCTAATCCATCATATTTTACAACATAATCATTTCCTAATCTTTCTAAATATTTTTTTACACCATTTAATTTGTTGAATGCTTTGTATTCTGGACAACCATTTATATTGTAGTTTTTTAAAAGTTCACGAGTGAATATTTTTGATGTTTCAAGTTGAGCTAGATTTTTTTTTGGACCGACAACTAGAATTTTTTCATTAATTAATAAATCAGATATTCCAATTTCTAAAGGGTTTTCAGGTCCAACAATCGCAATTTTGATATTTTTATCAAGAGCATATTTTAAAATACTTTTTTTATCATTTAGATCACCAACAAAAATATTATTACAAATATTAGCGATTCCTGGATTATAATTTGATGCAAAACAAAAAATTTTGTTTTTAATCAACGATTTTTTTACTGATTTGCATATTGCATGTTCTCGTGCACCTGAACCAATAACTAAGACATTAATAGACATTATGAAATATTATTTCTTTTTGAATCGGTTCTTTTTTGTTCAAGATTTTTTAAAAATTCTTTTGTTATGTCTCCAGTACAATAATTTCCAGAGAAAACTGAATCTTCAAAGTTTTTAATTTTTTTATTACCTAAATGCGCTGCTTTTTTTAAGTCGATTAAATCTTGATAAATTAATTCATCTGCTTGAATGTGATTTTTAATTTCATCTTCATTTTTATTATGTGCAATGAGTTCTTTGGTTGCAGGCATATCAATACCATAAACATTTTGGTATCTTATTGGAGGTGATGCAGATGCAAAAAATACTTTTTTAGCACCGCATTTTCTCACCATTTGAATAATTTTTTTTGAAGTATTTCCTCTAACAATTGAGTCATCAACTAACAACACATTTTTATTTTTAAATTCTAATTCAATAGGATTTAATTTTTGTGTAACTGACTTTTTTCTTGCAGATTGACCCGCCATTATGAAAGTTCTCCCAATATATCTATTTTTCATAAAACCCTCTCTATATTTTGCTCCGATTTTATATGCAACTTGCATAGCTGAGGTTCTGCTTGTATCAGGTATTGGAATTACAACATCAATTTTTAAAGTTTTATATTTATTTAATATTTTTTCTCCAAGATAATCGCCCATTCGAAGCCTGGTTTTATGTACAGATATAGAATCTATCGTTGAATCAGGTCTTGAGAAATAAACATATTCAAAAAGACAAGGATTATGAACAAAGTTTTGAATTAATTGATTTCTTGTAAGTTTACCATTTTCATCGATTATGACTACTTCTCCAGGCTGGATATCATCTAAAAAATTAAATCCTGTAGCATTTAATGCACTGTTTTCAGATGCTATCATATATCCGTCTTCATTATGACCTATAGAAATAGGCCTTATACCATATTTATCTCTAAAAGCTACAATACCAATTCCCGCAACAATCATAATAACTGAAAAACCACCTGAAACTTTATTGTAAACTTTTTTTAATGCTTTAAATAAATGTTTTTTGGAAAGTTTTTTGAATTTTAATTTGGATAATTCAAATGAAATAAAATTCAATAAAACTTCTGAATCAGAATTTGAATTAAATTGACAAAAATGAGATTTTAAAAGTTTTGTTTTAATTTTATCACTATTTATCAAAGTTCCATTATGGGCAAGTGCCATAATTACAGGATTAGATATTATAAATGGTTGAGAATTAATAACGCTGTCACATCCTGCTGTGGGATATCTAACATGACCAATTCCAATATTTCCATTAAGTTTTATTAAGTCGTCGGATTTAAATATTTCACTAACAAGACCCAATTCTTTTTTAAAAAAAATTTGGTTTTTATGCCATGTTGCTATTCCAGCTGCATCTTGGCCTCTATGTTGTAAATGAATTAAACTGTCATAAATAGTATCAGAAACGGGATTTTTTGAAAATATACCTGATATACCACACATTATAATTTTTCAGTTATAGTTGAAGCTAGACCGATGTAGTCTTTTGGTGAAATATTTAATAAAACTTTTTTATCTTCATCATTTAAATCAAGATTAATAATAAAATTTTTAATTATTTTAGAGTTAATTTTTTCACCCCTAGTAATTTTTTTAAGTTCTTCATAAGCGTTTTCTTTACCGCATTTTCTTAAAATCGTTTGAATTGGTTCAGCCAAAATTTCCCAATGTTCATTTAGTTCTATATCAATTTTATTTTTATCAACAGACAATCTTTTCAAACCCTTTAAAATATTTTTTATTGCTAAGTATGAGTGGGCTAATCCTACACCATGATTTCTTATTACAGTTGATCCAGATAAATCTCTTTGCATTCTTGAAATAGATAATTTCATAGAAAGATGATTTAAAATACTAATTGACAGACCAAGATTCCCTTCTGCATTTTCAAAATTTATTGGATTAATCTTATGAGGCATAGTTGAAGAACCAATTTCAGAGGAAATTTTCTTTTGTTTAAAAACACCTCTACTTATGTAAAGCCAGATATCTTGACAGAAATCAATTAAAATTGTATTAGTTCTAACAATTTTATGAAAACTTTCTGATAATGAATCATTTGGTTCAATTTGAGTAGTTAATAGGTTTGGTTTTAAATTGAATGATAATAAAAACTTTTTTGAAAACTCGGTCCAATTTACTTTTTTAAAACTTATTAAATGAGCTGACCAGTTTCCTGTTGCTCCGCTAAATTTGGCTTCATATTCATGTTGAGTTATTGAATTAAGTGACTTGAATATTCTATTGGCAAATACAGCAAATTCTTTTCCAACTGTTGACGGACTAGCTGGTTGACCGTGTGTCAATGAAAGCAAGGCTGTGTTTTTATATTTTTTTGAAAATTTAGCTAGTTCGTCGTAGAGCTGAGAAAGAATTTTTAAAAACTCTTTATCAATTGCATCTTTCCACATCAGGGTATAACATAAATTGTTTATATCTTCTGACGTAAGTCCAAAATGTATCCAAGAATGAAGTTCTTTTTTTATCTTTGTGTTTAAATAATATTCAATAGCTTTAACATCATGATTTGTTTCTTTTTCAATTTTTTTTATTTTTTTTGCTTCAGCTAAATCAAATTGAAGATAAATTTTTCTTAAATTGTCAATTTCTTTTTTAGTGAATGGTTTAAGACTTTTAATTTCTTTTTCATTGCTTAATGCTATCAAATATTCAATTTCAATTTTTATACGATATTTAATTAAAGACATTTCAGAAAAAAAAGATTTTAATTCTACTAAATCTTTTTCATATCTTCCATCTAGAGGAGATAAGTTGAGTAAATTATTATTCACCAAAAATTCTTTTTACGGCTAAAGCACAATTTTGAGGATCTATAACGGTCATCACAGGAGTGTTGCTAGGCATTTGTAAAGTAGAATGAATATTTACTAACATATCTGCTTTATCAGAAAAAGGGGGGCAACCTAAAGTTGGATGATTTGAATTTGCAGCTACAAAACCAGATAGAGCATTTGATCTACCTGCTATTGTAATATATATTAATTTGTCTTCATTTTTATTGTCATTTAAAATTTCTAATACTTTAAGTGGTTGTTTATGTGCTGATGCTACATGTTGAGACCATGGTATATTAAACTCATCTAAATGTTTGGTTATTTTGCTTGCGTGATTTTCATCTGAGCTTGAACCCATAATGATTACAACTTTCATATTATCCCTTTCAAATTATTATTTATTCTGTTATGTATTGGTTCATTATTCGGAAAAGTAAATTTTTCTCCAGTTATGGTTTCATATAAATAAATATATCTTTTTGATAATTCTATAATTAAATCCTCGGGGGCATCTGGAAGAGTTGAATCATTATATGGATCACAATTATCAACAAACCATAATCTTAAAAATTCTTTATCAATATTTTGTGGTTCTAAATTACTTTTTAATCTTTCATTATAACTTTCTTTGATCCAATACCTACTTGAATCAGGCGTATGAATTTCATCTATCAATACAATCTCACCATCTTTATTAATTCCCATTTCATATTTTGTATCAACTAATATTAACCCATTAGAGTTTGCAACTCTTTGTCCAAATGAAAATAATTCAAGGGCTTTTTTACTGCAATAATCCCAATGCTTTTGAGACATCCATCCTTCTTTAATGATATCTTTTGGAGAAATAGGGCGATCATGGTCTTTTTCTTTTGTTGTTGGTGTTAGCATATTATTGGTGAGTTTTTGATTTTTTTTCATCCCTTCCTCAAGTGAATTTCCACAATATTCTCTATCACCATTTTTATAAACTGTCCAAAGAGATGTAGATGTACTTCCTGTAATATAACCCCTTACAACAAACTCTATTGGAAAAACCTCACATTTTTTTGCTAATGTAACATTTGGATCAGGAATATTGATAACATGATTCGGTATAATTTGTTTTGTTTGTTCAAACCACCAGGCACTAGTCTGATTTAGGACTTGACCTTTAAATGGTATGGAGGCTAAAATTCTATCAAAAGCGCTTTGTCTATCAGTTGTTAGTAAAATTATTTTATCATCTATATCATATTGATCTCTAACTTTTCCGGTTAATTTTTTACCTGTAGTTATTTTTGATTCTGTTATAGTATTGTTTAATGATGATTTGATTTTTTCTTCATAATTAATTGGTAATTTCATAACATTCCTGTCCAAGTGGGTTTAATAAAATATTTGTATCTAAAATTTTTTGAATTTCATTTTCAAAGTTAATTAATTTTGATGATATTGTCCATAAAACACCATGCTTCAGAGATAAAATTTCTTTGATTTGGAATCGACTTTTTAAAGATTGAAGTTTTGCTCTAGCATAAATATCATCTTTTTCTCGAATTAGAAATTTATAATTTTTTTTATTGTTATCAACTTTATTTATATATTCTTTATTAGAATTAAATAGTTCTCCAGTTTTAATAATATTATTTAAAATGTTTTCGGATTGTTGTTCGATCTGTATTTCCCAATGAATTTGTTTGGAAATCTTTACATTACAATTTAACTGATCAAGTTTTTTTTGAACTGAAACAGATTCGTTATCAGTAATAATTGTACTAATAACTAACTCTTTATATTTTTTTGGTTTAGTATATTTTTTAACCTCAAGATTTACAGGTTCAATTTTTACATTTGTTTCGAAAACAGGGTTTTTTTGTTCAATAAATTCTTTCATCGATGAAAAAATTTTATCTCCATTAACAGTTCTTTCTGGATGTGGCATCATTGCCATAATATTTCCATTTAGGTTTGAGACAGCTGAAATATTAAATATAGAGCCATTTGGGTTTGTGGGAAATTCATTTATCACATCTCCATTTTTATCACAATATTGAAATAATATTTGTTGATTTTCAATCATTTTTTTTAATAATGTATCATTTATTATAAATCTTCCTTCACCATGTGCAAAAGGTGCGTTAAAAAACTCATTTTTTTTGAAATGTCTTGTAAAAGCCGACCTTTTTGGATTAATTATCATCTTTAAATTTGACCAGTTATTATAGTAGCCCACACCTAAAACTTCATTATTATAAATTCTTTTATTTTTGGATAATGCTATTGAAATATTATAACTATTTATTCCTGGAACTAATCCTGATTCTACAAGAATTTGGGCCCCATTACATATTCCAAGAACTGGTTTTCCTTTTTCAGATTCAATTTTAATTATTTGTAATAAGGGGTCAAGCGCAGCTATAATTCCAGCTCTAGACCTATCTTCGTAAGAAAAACCACCAATAATTATGTAACCATCAAAACTAGTTAAATTAGATTCTTTTTCATTCCACATAAAGTCTACTGGATTGAGCCCAACTCTTTTGCATGACATACTTGTTTCTCTTTCAGTATTTGAACCTGGAAACTGTATTATTGCAATGTTTTTCATAATTATTAAATTAATTCAACCTTATTTTTGTTATTGTTTACAATCCCAATTTCAAAAACTTTGCAAAAATCTGAAAGTTGATTCATCACCTGTTTTTTATCATTTTCATTTATAATTATTACCAAACCAATACCCATGTTAAATGTTCGAAACATTTCAATTTCACTAAGTTTTCCTAAATCTCTCATAACATTAAAGACAGGTAGTGGTAACCAAGATTTCTTATAAATTTCTGCTCCAAATTTATCAGGTAAGATTCTTGGAATATTTTCAATTAAACCACCGCCTGTAATATGAGCTATACCTCTAATATCTATTTTATTCTTTATAAGTGAAAAAACATGTTTTGTGTAATTAATATGTGGTTCAAGTAAAGTGAGCCCAATATTTTTTTCAAACTCTGGTATTTTATCTTTTACCTTAAATTTTCCTATATCAAAAAATAATTTTCTAGCTAATGAGTAACCATTTGTATGTAATCCATTTGATTCAATACCCAATAAAATATTTCCTTCTTTGATATTATTACCTGTTATAATGCTATCTTTTTCTACAATTCCAGTTATAATACCTACAAGGTCATGTTCACCTTTATGATATGTGTCAGGCATTTCAGCTGTCTCTCCACCAACTAATGAAACACTATTTTCCTTACATGCTTTAACCATACCAGATACAATTTCTTTAATAATAAATGGATCTAATTTATCATTTGCAATATAGTCTAAAAATGTTAGTGGTTTTGCACCCATAACAATGATGTCATTAGAACAAGCACTTAATAAATCAATTCCAATCGTATCAAACTTTTTTAATTTCCTTGCAATGATTGTCTTGGTTCCAACTCCATCAACACTTTGGACTAGAACTGGACGATTATAATTTCTTTTAATATCTGTAATATCAAATAATGAACCAAAACTTCCTAAGTTAGTAAGAACATTTTTTGTAAAAGTTTTTTTTACTTCATTTTTTATTTTGTCAACTGCTTCATTTCCAGCATCAATATTCACACCAGCTTTTTTATAATCCATTTTCATTATTTTAATTTATCCCTTAATCCAAATTTCCACTTTTTATATAATTCTTCAATTTCTATTATTAATTCGTCATTAATATTAAGCATTGAAGAATCATTAGTTGCTCCAATGTTTTCATAATAAACATTGTTTTGTTTTAATATTTTAGTTGTTTTATCATATGATTTTTTTTCAGTTTCAATAATATATCCACCTGTTTCACAAAAAAGTTGTTTTATGAAATCTAAATTATTTTGGATATTTATTTTACAACCTATTTTGTTTTTGAACATCATTTCAGATATTGTTACTGCAATTCCACCATCTGATATATCATGACATGAAGATAATAATTTATATTTAATACATTTGGAAATTGCTATGATTTGATTTTGAACTTCATTTAAATCTGGTTTTGGTAAGTTCTTTCCAAGTTTATTGAATGAACTATAGTAAACACTTCCGCCAAGCTCATCTTTTCTTTTACCTATTAATAAAATTATTGAATTTTTATTCTTGAAATTTTTAGACAATACGTTTCCAATATCATCTAATTTGCCTACACAACTAATTATTGGGCTTGAGGGTATAGGACCATTCTTTGATTCATTGTAAAATGATACATTTCCACTTATTATAGGAATAGAATTATTGGGATATTCTACCAACTTTAGATTTTCACATGCATATTTAATTCCTTTAATACCTTGAACAAATTGCCACATTTGTTCAGGGTTTTCTGGATTTCCAAAACATAAACAATCAGTTAATGCTTGGGGAGTAGCACCAACAGAAATAACATTTTGTATAGATTCAACCACGGCATTAATTGCACACCAGTAGGGTGAGATTTTTCCAAATCTTGGATTGTGGTCTGTAGAAATTGCAATTCCAACATTTCTAATTTCTTCTGGATAATTTTCGTTGTTAAAAGGTTGCATAACACCAGAATCAGCTTCACCTGATTCTAAAATTGTTCTCCCTTGAACTTGTTTATCATAATATTCATAAATTGGTTCCCGACAAGCAATGTTTTCATGTGAAAGAACTTCAAGAAAGACAGACCTTAAATCATTTGAAATTTTAATATTTGGTTCTAAAAAAATTTTTTTGGGTTCTTTTATTTTCCTATTGTAAACAAATCCTTTTGTAATATCTTTTGTTTTGGCATTAATTAAAATTTCATTTTTGCAATGAACAATATATTTATCATCTGATCTTATTTTACCTATTATACTAGCTTTTGCGTTATGAGAAACCTCTGGTAATTGAAATTTTAAATTATAATGATCAACAATCATTTGTGATATTTTAGGGTGTGCTACCCACATAAACCTCTCTTGTGTTTCAGAACAAAGTATTACTGATGGGTGCATATTTTTTTGGCTTAAATGAGCATTGTCAAGAAAAACTTCTGCTCCTAATCCAGCACTATCAGCCAATTCAACTGAAGCACAAGCTATTCCGCCTGCACCTAAATCTTTAAAACCTACCAATTTGTCTAATTTTTCGTTTCTTAGCTTATCAAATAAGCTATAAGTTGCTTTGAGTATATGCCTTTCTAGGAATGCATTTGGTTCTTGAACTGCAGCTTTTTTTAATTCTTTTTCTTCTTCATTTAGTTCCAACGAAGCAAAACTTGCACCACCAAAACCACTATTATCAGTTGGTTTTCCAATTAAAATAATGTCATACCCTGCTGAATTTTTTGGAGCCATTGAATGAATCACATGATCTTCGCGAACTATTCCAATAGTTACAATTGTTACTAAACAATTATCATTATATTCTTTATCAAAATACAAGTCACCACCAATATTTGGAATTCCCAAAGGGTTTCCATATCCAGCTATACCTGATATAACACCTTCCTTAATCCATTTTGTTTTTGGGGTATTAATATCTCCAAATCTTAAAGAATCTGCAATTCCTATAACTTTAGCACCCATGCAAGAAACATCTCTTACATTTCCACCAACACCTGTAGCAGCTCCTTCATATGGGACAATTTGTGACGGATGATTGTGAGATTCATGACTAATTACTATTCCGTATCTTTTTCCTTGATTATCTTTAGCAACTGAAACAATACCCGCATCTTCTTTTGGTCCAAGAATAATGTTTGGACCATCTGTGATCAATTCATCTAGATGAATCCGACTACTTTTGTAAGAACAATGTTCTGATCCTTGAATAGACCAAAGAATACACTCTGATAAAGTTGGTGGACGTTTTAAAATTTTATTTTGTATTCTTAAAACTTCTTCAATTGATAGAGCAATATTATTTTTTTTTAAAACTTTTGTTATTTCACTGTGTGATAAAGAATTAAAATCAAAGATTTCGTTTTTGAATGACAACAATTACCTCAAAATTGTTTGATGTCTTTGTGGGCCAATAGAAATAATTTTTATAGGACAATTGATTTTGTCTTCAATGAAATATATGTATTCTTTTAGAGAATTAGGTAAAGAATTAAAACCTTTTTTTGATATTTTTTCTATTGATGCTTCAGTCATGGGTTCCCAGCCTTGCATTGAAATATAATTTGGTTTAGCTAAACGGATTTTGCCCAAGCTACCAGGAGTTTCATCGTATTTTTTACCTAGAATTTCGTATGAATCACATACTTTAATTTCTTTTATTCCAGATAATATGTCTAATTTGGTAAATGCTATTTCAGTGAAACCGTTAACTCTCACCGCTTGTTTTAATTGGACAAGGTCCAGATGACCAACTCTTCTAGCTCTTCCGGTAGTTGTTCCAAACTCTTTCCCTTTTTGTCTGAGAAAATTTGATTCTTCTCCAATTATTTCTGTAGGAAATGGAGAAACACCAACCCTGCTAACATAACATTTTGCAACACCAATAATTCTTTTTTTATCATTGAATTCTACTCCAGTGCCCACATTTACTTGACCAGCTATAGTATTGGAACTTGTTGTGTGGGGATATAAGCCATGATCAACATCAAGTGTCATGCCTTGAGCACCTTCAAATAGAAAAGTTTTATTTAATTTGTATTCTTTATAAAGTTTAATTTGAGTATCGATAATGTAATCTTTTAATAATTCCCCATACTCTACATAATCGGTGTAAATATCATTTATATCTAAATCAAATTTTTTACCAAATGCTTGAGTAACTACTTTTTTATTAAAATCATATGATCTTTTTAATTTTTCCTCAAAAATAGCTGGTTCTAAAATATCTCCGATTCGTATTCCGTGTCTATATGCTTTGTCTGCATAAACTGGAGCAATACCTCTTTTAGTACTTCCTGCCGCAAGTTCTCCTTGGTGTAATGTTAAACATTCATCCATTACTATATGATATGGCATTATAACATGAGCTCTATCACTGATTTTTAAATTTGGTGTTATTCCTTTATCAATCAATGAATTAATTTCATTAATTAATTCTTTTGGATTAATAACAACGCCATTTGAAATTACAGATACAGGATTTTTGTATAAAACACCCGATGGTATATGGTGCAAATGATATTCATTTCCATTTACAATAACGGTATGACCTGCATTATTTCCACCTTGAAATCTAACTACATAATCAGTGTTGCCAGCAAAATAGTCTGTGATTTTTCCCTTACCTTCATCACCCCATTGTGCTCCAACAATTATTGTTAACTGATTTTGAAAATTACTCATTTTGATTTTTTATTTAAATGATTCATAATGAAAGACTAATTTTACATATCTAAATTCAAAAGTAAAATCTTAAAGTGCATTAGATTTATTTTTTTTTGTTAATCCTGTCATCTCCAAAACAATAGCTGTATTATCTTTAAAGCATTTATGTTGAATAACAATTAATCTAAGAAAATGAAAAAAAGAAATGTAAAATAAAATTCCATGAATCCAATTAGGAATCACTTTTGTATCAACACCACCACCGATTATAAAAACAGTCATTATTAAAAAAACATTTAATAATGTAGGAGGATATAATTCTCTCTTAATTTGTAAAGATCTCGCGTGGAAGGAACTGTCAAGTTTATTGTCTTGAACAAACTCCTTTATACTTACACCAGTACCTACAAAGAAAAACATCACTAACACTTCTGTGAATAGATAAACTATTGCAGTAATAAATCCTAAAGGAGTTGGAAATAATCCTCCATAAATGTTTAGTTTAAAAACGCCTTCAAATCCAGATAAAATTAATAATATTAATGAAATAAAAGATAAAAGATATGTGATTATCATAAAAAAATACATAACTAAACATTACACATTAAATTTAAAAAAAATAATGTCTCCATCTTTTACAATATAATTTTTTCCTTCAACTCGAATTTTACCTGCTTCTTTAATTGAAAGTTCATTTTTATAACTTAGCATATCATTATAGTGATATGTTTCAGCTTTGATAAAACCCCTTTGAAAATCAGTGTGAATTTTTCCAGCAGCCTCAGGAGCTGTTGAACCCTTTTTTATAGTCCATGCTCTAACTTCTTCAGGTCCTCCAGTAAAAAAAGTTTCCAAATTTAATAAATCATAAGCTTTAGATATTAATTTATTCAAACCAATATCTTTTAAATTAAATTCCTTTAAAAATTCTTTTTTCTCAGAGTTATCTAAAATCGAAAGATCCTGTTCTAATTTACAACATAGTTTTATAGTGTCATTTCCTTGAGATTTTGAATAGTTAGTTAATTGTTCTGAAAATTTGTTATTATTTTTGAACGCAATTTCATCTTCATCAACATTTGCAACATAAAGTGTTCTCTTATTAGATAATAATTGAAGTTGGTTCATTTCTGGTTTCATTTCATCTGGTACAGAAAAAAGTCTAGCAGGTTTTCCATCATTACAATGTTTTGATAAAGAACTAAAAAAATCTAATCTTTGTTTTGATTCTTTTGATCCAGATCTTGAATCTTTTTGAGCTTTGATCAATTTTTTGTCAATGGTTTCAATATCTTTAATCAATAATTCCGTATTAATTATTTCAACATCTCTAAGGGGGTCAATAGATTTTTCAACGTGAGTTATATTTTCATCATCAAAACATCTTACTACGTGAATGATAGCTTCTACTTGACGAATCTGACTTAGAAATTGATTTCCTAAACCTTCCCCTTTGCTGGCACCTTTTACTAACCCTGCAATATCTAAAAATTCAATAGTGTTTTTTACGACTTTTCTTGGATTAAAAAAGGAAATAATATTTTTCAATCTTTTATCATCAATATCCACAATGCCAACATTTGGGTCAACTGTACAAAAAGGATAATTTTCAGCAGGAATACCAGATGATGTTAGGGCATTGAATAGAGTTGATTTTCCAACATTCGGTAAACCAACTATTCCACATTGTAATGACACTTAAATTTTACTAAAAACTAACGAACAATTTGTACCACCAAAGCCAAAGCTATTAGACATAACATTGTTCAAAGATTGATTTTTAAGACCTTGTTTAACTATAGGAAATCCCTCAGCTTGAGGATCTATATTGTCAATATTAACGGAAGCAGGTATAAAGTTATTTTGCAACATTAAAATTGAATAAATAGATTCATGAACACCAGCAGCTCCAAGCGAATGCCCTGTTAAAGATTTAGTAGAACTAATTAATGGCATATAACCTTTATCACTAAATGCATTTTTTATTGCTTTAAGTTCGGTTATGTCACCAGCTGGAGTCGAAGTACCATGAGCATTTAAATAATCAATTGGTTCTTTTATGTTCTTAGTTGCCATTTTCATGCAAAATTCAGCTCCTTCTCCAGATGGTCTTACCATATCAAACCCATCAGATGATAGACCATAACCGGTAACTTCACAATATATTTTTGCTCCTCTATTTTTTGCAACTTCATATTCTTCTAAAATGATTGTGCCTCCGCCTCCAGATACAACAAAACCATCTCTGTCTTTATCATATGGTCTGCTAGCTTTTTCTGGATTGTTATTAAAATTAGAACTTAATGCACCCATTGCATCAAATGGTAGTGTAATTATGTAAGTTATTTCATCTCCTCCACCAACAAACATTCTATCTTGAAGACCATTTTGAATTGTATGAAAAGCATTTCCTAAACAATGACTGCTTGTAGCACAAGCTGAGCTTATGCTATAATTAAAACCCTTTATTTTAAATGCTGTGGATAAATTTGCTGAATTACAGCTTGACATTATTTTTGGAACATAAAATGGATTAACTCTTCTAGCACCTTTATCTCTAAGAATATCTGACATTTCAACTATAGGAAGACCACTTGAAGCACCGGATCCAACAATTAGACCTGTTTTATTATTTGATATTTCATCTTGTGATAAATTGGAGTCATTTATTGCTTCAGCCATTGAAATATGACTGTATGCTGCACCATCTCCCATAAATCTAAGATCTTTTCTTGGAACTAACTTCTTAATATCAGCTGATATATCTCCGCAAACATGAGAACGAAATCCAAGATCTGCTTGTTCTTTATTAAATGAAATACCACTTTTTTCTAGTTTAAGTGATCTCAAAACTTCATCTACATTATTTCCTATACTTGAAACTATACCTAACCCTGTAATTACTACTCTTTTCATTTTAAAATGGTTCCTCCTCTCCTTTTGTTGGTGGATATGTAAGATTATCAAAAAGACCAACTTGAAGATTTTTAGCAAAATAAATTGTTTTATTACCAACCTCCAATGTGGCATCAGTCATACCCATCCAAATAGGTTTTGTGATAATTTTTTTTATATCTATTTTATATTTAATCAGTTTATGATGTGGTCTTATTTGTCCTTTAAATTTTACTTCTCCGCAACCCAAAGCTCTACCTTTGCCTGTTCCACCCAACCATGTAAGGTAAAATCCTGTTAATTGCCAAAGAGCATCCAAGCCCAAACAACCTGGCATAACTGGATCATCTTTGAAGTGGCAATCAAAAAACCATAGTTTAGGATTTATTTCCATTTCAGCAATTATTTGCCCCTTATTATATTTGCCACCATTTTCACTTATTTTGTTTATTCTATCAATCATAAGCATAGGAGGCAAAGGAAGTTTTGAAATTTTTCGTCCAAATTCTCCATTAGAAAATTGAAATAATTCAGATTTATTATAATTTTCTTTTTTTTTCATCTTCATAAATTGTTTTTTCCTAGCAAAATTACATACCTAAGTTTACGTTCAATTTAAATAATTTGCCCATTATATAAATAATGAGATAGGAGAAATATTATGAAACCTTGGGTTCTTGTTTTAGGATGCTCTACTGGTCATGGTGGTGAAACTTGTAGAAAGCTTGCAGAAAAGGGATATGGTATAATTGGCTTTCATTTTGATAGAGGAGAAATTAAAGTTGAAGCTGAAAAATTATTAAATGACTTAAAAGAGTTAAATAATGATCGAGCTCATTTTTTTAATAAAAATGCTGCTGATATAAATGTTATGGATGAATACATTCCTATTATAAAAGATATTACAAACGGAAATAATTTAAAAATGTTACTCCATTCAATAGCTTTTGGAACAACAACAAACTTTTTTGGATCAAAACCAGTTACACAAAAACAAATGGACATGACAGTGCATGTAATGGGGAATTCACTTCTTTATTGGGTACAAAAGCTTTTTAAGGAAGAGTTGATTGGTGAAGGTTCCAGAATTTTTGGTTTAACATCAGAGGGAAATTATCTAGCAATGGAAGGTTATGGTCCTGTAAGTGTTGCAAAAGTTGCATTAGAAAGCATAACTAGACAAATCGGATGGGAATTAGGTTCTTACGGTATCACTGCAAATTGTATTCAAGCAGGAATTACACCTACAAGAGCTTTAACAAAAATAACGGACAAATGGGAAGAATGGGTAGATAAAACAAGAAAAAGAAACCCTATGGGCAGAACGACAGAGCCTAAAGATGTAGCTAACATAATTAGTTTAATGTTAGAACCGGAGGCCGATTTTATTAATTGTTCAATAATTTATACAGATGGTGGAGAACATCGTTCAGGTACTTTTTAAAAATGGTAAGATTAACTATCAGAGTTAATTTCAATTAAATCAAGACTTTTTCTCTTTTTTAATAATTCTACCATTTCATAATTTTCTTTGGTGGGGTACATATTAAATGTCGTCTCTGCTTCTTTTAAAGCATATTCAAACCATCCTTTTTTTGAGTATGCTATCGCTAAATTATAATGAGCTTTAGAAGCAAGTTCTAAATCTTCTCTTTTCATTAATTTTATTTCATTTGGGTACAATCTAATAACTTCTCTGTACTCCAAAATAGCTTCATCAATTAAACCTTTTTCATAATACCAATTTCCAAGTTCAAAGTGTCTATTAGGGTTATCATTACAACCTAACAAAAATAAAAAAGATATAGTTGATAAAAATATATTTATATGTTTGTTCATTGTCACCGCAATATAATGATTAATTTATATGAATGTTATTAAAAAGAACAATAAAAAAAAATATTTTACAATTTTTTGTATAAGTTTTTTTCATTTTCACTTTTTGCAAGAATTACTGCCCCAATACTATCACTTGTAATATTGATAACAGTTCTATACATGTCTAGGGGTCTATCAACAGCTAACATAGTACCAACAATAATTGGCACTTCTGGGTTGTTACTTAAACCAACTGCATCTAAAACAATAAATATCATCACTAACCCTGCAGAAGGTATTGCTGCGGTTCCTATTGATGCTAAAAATGCTGTAATTACAATTATGAACTGTTGATAAATTTCGAGCTCAGCTCCTAAAACTTGAGATATAAATAACACCCCAGCACATTCATATAAAGCTGTTCCATCCATATTAATTGTTGCACCTAAAGGTAAAACAAAACTTGATGTTTTATTTGATACCCCTATGTTTTTTTTTAAACAATTCATTGTTACTGGTAATGTTCCCAGGCTTGTACTTGTTGAGAATGCAGTTATAAAAGCTGATGACATCGCTTTCCAGTGCTTAATTGGATTAATCTTTGTAAACAAATAAAAAACTAATGGTAAAATTATTAACCAATGAATTGAAAGACCAATTGCAATAGTTATCCAATAAAAACCTATAACTTTAAATAAATCAATTCCAGAATTAACTATTGCATTAATTATTAATCCAAAAACACCAATAGGTAGAAATGAAATAATACCTTGAGTTAATTTCATCATTAATTCAAATCCATAATCAAAACCTTTAATAATAGCTTTTTTAGGTTTATCAGAAATTTGGGTTATTGCAATCCCTAAAACAATTGACCAAAAAATAAGTGCTAAAATTTCTCCATCAGCCATTGCTTTAATGGGATTGCTTGGAATCATTCTTATTATTACATCTGCTAATGAATTTGGTTGGGATAATGTTGATGGATCAAATTTATTTGAATCAACAGAAAAATTTATTCCTTTTCCAGGTTGTAATAAGTTTGTTAATGATAAACCTACTAAAATGGCTAAGATCGATGTTAACATATAATAACCAAAAACCTTAACTCCCATTCTTCCTAATGTATTGCTATCTCCAATACTTGTAACTCCACTTGTTACAGAAAATAAAATTAAAGGAACAATTACCATTTTTAGTAACTTCATAAAAATTGTACCTAAAGGTGAAAAAATTAAAGCTCTTTCACCAAAAATCATTGCAACAAATGCTCCACCAATCATTGCAATTAAGACTTGCCAATGTAATTTTAAATTAAACATAGAAGAAATTAACAAAATTCTGATTTATATTGTAAAATAAAAAAAATTCATTAAAGTTAATTTAACTTTTCAAAAAATAATGAAAAACATAGTAAAATTTTTATTTATATATATATTTTGTCAAGTATTTATTTATACGCAGAGTATTCCTCACAAGTATATATGCAAAAAACCACATTTCTTTTCAAACTTCAATCAATTAAATAAAAAGATAAATCATCAAGATCATATTGACGTAACTTTTTATGATATTTCATTAGAAATAGATTTAGACAATGAAAATTTAATTGGAAATGTTTTAACTCAATTAAAAAAACTATCTGAATCAAATGATAAAATTTTATTTAACATAAGTGATCATCTTAATGTTGAAAACGTAAGGATTAATGGATCGTCAATTGACTTTATTCACAATAATGACATTTTAGAAATAGAAATTCCATTATCTATTGAAGAGAAAATATTAAATATTGAAATAAAATATAATGGTATACCATTTCAAGGTAACAATTCAGGAATAACCTTTTTAGAAAGATTTGATCAAAAATTAAATAATACATATAAACATTTATATACACTATCTGAACCATATGGAGGTAAGGATTGGTGGCCTGGAATACATGATCCGTCTGACAAGGCTGACTCTGTAAATATTAATGTAACGATAAATAAAGGTCAGATGGTCGTTTCAAATGGTTTATTATCTAATATTGATTCAACGTCAAATGAAAACTTAGTAACCTATCAATGGAAAGAGAGATATCCAATTGCCACATATTTAGTCTCATTAGCAATTTATCCATATGATTTTTGGGAACAATCTTTTCAAAGTAGTAATGGCAAAATCCTTCCAATTCATCATTATGTTTTTCCTGATCAAAAAGAATATTTTGAAAACAATTACAATAAAACACCTGAAGTTTTAAAAGTTTTATCTGACTTTTTTGGAGAATATCCTTTTATAGAAGAAAAATATGGTCATGTTAGTTTTTTATGGCCAGGTGGAATGGAACATCAAACTATAAGCAGTATGTGTTGCCCAGATATGTATTTAATAGTTCATGAAGCTGCTCATCAATGGTGGGGGGATATGGTTACTTGTAAAGATTTTAATAATATATGGTTAAATGAAGGGTTCGCCACATATTCTCAAGCTTTATGGTATGAAAAAAAAGAAGGTATTGAAACTAGAAATAAATTTATGAAATCTATTGAGTACTTTGGCAAAGGAAGTGTTTATATAAAAAATCCGGAAACAGTTTATGATATATTCATCTATGATTTGGTTTATGCTAAAGCAGCATGGGTTTTACATATGTTAAGAAGAGTTGTAACTGATGAAATTTTTTGGGAAATTTTAAAAAATTACAGGGAAAAATATATGTATTCATCAGCTAATACAGAAGATTTTAAAGAAATCGCTGAAGAAACTTCAGGAAAAAATCTAGATAATTTCTTTGAACAATGGATTTATGGTGAAAATTTTCCTGAATACAACATAGAATTAAATGAAATTAATGATTCAGAAACTGTAATTAATATTTCACAGGTTCAAAATGGTAATATCTTTAATATGCCTTTAGATTTATTAATAATTACAAATATAGATAGTATTGAAATTAGTATTGATAATAATAAAAGGAATCAAACTCTGGAAATTAATCATTCAAATAAAATTATAGAAAATATTATTCTTGACCCAAATCATTGGATATTGAAAAAAGTTAATTATAAGGGAATTGAAAATCAAAACATTCCAAATGAATTTTTAATTGAAAAATTGTTTCCAAATCCATTTAATAATATTGTTAATATAAAAATCAATATTCCAAAAAAGGGTAATTTAGAGGTTGTTGTTTTTGATTTATTAGGTAAAAAGGTTAAGGAAATATATAATCAAGAGACAAATATTGGGAAATATAATTTTAGTTGGGATGGAAAAAATGACATGAATGGCAAAGTTAATTCCGGATTATATTTATTTAAAGTAGTATTTAATGGGAATGCTAAAACAATAAAAAGTGTTTACTTAAAATAAATTAAAAATGTATAATTATAAATTCAAAATTTTATTATTATTTTTTGTTATTAATATTTATTCTTGTAAAAAAAATTCTATTAATTCTGTTGAAAAAAATGGTATTGTTTCTTCGATACATCCATTGGCCTCTGAAGTAGGCATAAACATTTTGAAGAAAAATGGAAATGCAGTTGATGCGGCAATTGCAACTGGCTTAGCATTGGGTGTCGTTGATCAGTTTAATTCTGGTCTTGGTGGAGGCGCATTTATAATGATTAGATTATCCAATGGAAAAATCTTTTCCATTGATGGCAGGGAAAAAGCACCTGCTAAAGCTACACAAAAAATGTATAATTTTGATGGAAAAATTAACACATATCTTAGTCAAAATGGACCACTGTCAGTCGCTGTTCCTGGATTACCAGCAGCATATATTAAGGCTCTAAATTTAGCAGGAACTAAAAAACTTGCTGAATTAATTAAACCATCCATAAATATTGCTAAAAATGGTTTCAAGTTAGATGATGATTATATAAGAAGATATAAAATCAATATTGATGAATTAAAAAAAGACTCTTCTTCAAAAAAAATTTATTTTAATAGTAAAGGCGAAGCATTTAAAACTGGTCATCATTTTGTACAGAATGATTTAGCAAATACTTATGAAAAATTTGGAGAGAAAGGAATCAATTATTTTTATAAAGGTGAATTTGCTGATAAATTAGTGAAGTTTATGGAAAAAAATGGGGGTTTAATTACTCATGATGACATGAAAAATTATAATGCTATCCTAAGAGAACCAGTTGAAGGAAATTATAGAAATTATAAAATTTATGGAATGGGCCCTCCTAGTTCAGGTGGCATAAATATTTTTCAAATGTTGAATATGATAGAAATGTCTGGTATTCTTAAGGGGAAGGATGAATTAGATAAAGAAACAATTTATATGTTATCATTAATTATGGGTGAAATATTTAAATCTAGATCTAATGATTTAGGGGATCCTGATTTTAATAAGATAAATATAAAACAATTATTAAGTAAATCATTTGCCGAAAAAAAATTATTAGAAATTAAACATAAGGAAACAGTATTTAAAGTTAGTAAAAATCAAAACTTAAAATCTGGTCATACAACAAACTTGTGTGTAATAGATAAATGGGGAAATTCAGTAGTTATTAACCAAACAGTGAATCATACTTTTGGATCAAAAGTTACAGTTCCAGGATCAGGCGTTATTTTAAATAATGAGATGGATGATTTTAGCATTGAGGATGGATTGCCAAATGCATTTGGTCTTACAGGTGGAGAAATTAACTCTATTGAGGGTAACAAACGGCCACTTTCAAGTATGTCGCCAACTATTGTTACAAAAAATGATAAACCTATAATTATAATTGGTGGAGCTGGTGGACCAAGGATTATAACTTCAGTTTTACAACTAATAATAAATATTATTGATTTTGATTTATCTATTGAAGAAGCAATATCTGCACCAAGGTTTCATCATCAATTTTTGCCTGAGGCAATCTTTGTTGAGAAAGGTTTTTCAAATGAAATAACTAATTATTTAGAAAAAAAAGGTTTTGATATTATCGAAAAGGAAAAATTAGGTATTGTAAACATTATAGGTTGGGATTTAAAAAATAAAAAATTTATAGGTTTATCAGATACTAGAGTAAGAAAAGGAAAGAGTTCAAGATGGTATTAGATGACATCAAAAAAAATAAAAAAAAAAAATCACTTTAAAAAATCACTCAAAAGCTCAAATCACCCTATACCATCCACTTATGTTGAGAAGAAAAAAAATAAATATGATAGAAAGAAATTAAAATTAGAGCTAAAAAAAAATATTGATTGAATTTATTTATGAGAAAAAATTCTATTAAGTAATGTAACTAATTCTTCACCATAAATATTTTTTCCCAAGTATCTTTCACCATCTTTATCTTGAATTATTAATTCAAAATGTAAATGTGCTGATTTCTTATTTCCTTTTGCACCATCACTTGTTCCACTATTTCCAACATTTCCAATAATAGCTCCTCTAGAAATATATTCACCAACTTTTATTTCTGGATTTATTTTTGACAAGTGTGCATAAATAGAAATTATTCTTTTATCTTTTATAATATCAAAACCGTGGTCAATCATTACAGTTCTTCCGTAAAGAATATTTACGAAAATATCTGATGGAGTGCGATTAATTTTAGATGCTTTGTTTAGCAAATTATTTCTGAATTCATTTGACACTTCGTTGTAATGATGATCGCTTCTAATTACTACACCATTATAGACATTTCTAACTTCAGAACCATAATATCCAGCAAAATCGATACCTTGATGAGTACCACTTCTATATTTTCTAGGAGCATTTGGTAGAAGATTTAATGATTGGGGAATATCAATGTTTGGGCATGGAAATAAAAGTTGATTTGTTTTAATATAATTGAATTTATCTAATGAATCATTTTCTTTTTGATTTACAATTTTTGGATAAAAAAAATTTTGTTTTAATAGATTAATTTTACTTGAATCTATTTTATATATAACTTGGTTTAATGTATCAGATAAACTGATTTTATGTAATATATATGGATGTTGATTATTATTTTCAAAAAAGGACTTTATTTTATTAGTGAAATTTGAATCTTCAATACTTAGGATATTAGAATAATTAATCTTCCGTGAAATTTTATTTAATTCTTTGTTTATTAAACTATCGACAACAATAAAATTATTTGGAAAACGAAAATATACATATTCATTTTCATTTGAATTGGTAATTATTAGATCCTGTTCTACTTCTATTCCGTTAAAGGATACATCAGGTTTTGGTGTGCATGCAATAATAAATAAAAAAAATAACAGAAATATATTAGTTTGAATCATTTTTTAAATTTAAGATTTCTTCTATACCATTAATAAAAATTTCCTCAGGATTACCAATGAAAGTTTTTAATGATAATTTTGTAAAAATAGAATTTTTATAAAATTTGTTTGTGTCATATTTCTCATTAAGATAAAGATCAATTAATGGTTTATTAAAAATCTGAAGAGTTTCAAAGAGATCATATTGATTTATGCTCCATGAACACGGAGCAATTAAAACAGCTTCAGACCAATTCCTATTTTTGTGAAGAAAATTAATTGTTTTTCCTACGACATTTGATTGTATTATTTTTAAGTTTACTTCTTTATTTTTAATTCGGTTTTTAATTTTTTTGTTTATTTTGTTTAAAGTAATTTTTTTGTTAAGTGATGCAGATTTTACACCAATTAAATTAAAATTTGGTCCATATATAATTAAAATATTCATTTTAAATATTTTTGTTTGCTGACTGTTATGAGTATAGGTAAATTCAATTATTATATTTGCATCTAATTTTTATTAATTTAATTTAAATAAAGTATAGACTTAATATAAAAATTCAAATAAAATAAATTGACGAAAAAAATAAAAAATATATTTTGCAAAGCCCTTATGGGCTATTTTTTTACAAAAAATTATGTCATTCGTTAATTTTTTAAATCAAAAACCTGCAATATTAATTCTTGAAGATGGTAGACATTTTGATGGCTTCTCATTGGGTAAAGAAGGTGAAACTTCAGGGGAGGTTTGTTTCAATACAGGAATGTCAGGTTATCAAGAAATAATCACTGACCCATCATATAGCGGACAAATGGTTGCTATGACTTATCCTCACATTGGTAATTATGGAACAAATCAACATGATGTTGAATCATCAAAAATTCAAGTCTCTGGTTTTATCATTAAAGAAGAAACTTTGATACCTTCAAACTTCAGATCCAATGAATCATTAAGAAATTATTTAAAAGAAGTTGGTATTGTGGGTATTCAAGGTATAGACACTAGAGCTTTAACAATTCATTTGAGAAATAACGGTATGATGAATGGTATTATAAGCACCATTGATTTTGATAAAACATCACTAATGAAAAAATTAAATAAAGTTCCTCAAATGAGTGGATTAGATTTAGTAAAAAATGTTTCAACCAATAAAAAATATTTTTATGAGTCAAAACAAAATTCAAAAAATAATAAAATTGTTGCTATTGATTTTGGAATAAAAACTAATATATTAAGATTGTTAGTTAATTATGGATGTGAAATTGAAGTAGTTCCTGCAAATACTGATGCTGAAGAAATTTTAAATTTAAATCCAGATGGAATTTTTTTATCAAATGGTCCAGGAGATCCGTCGGCTGTTAGTTATGGTATAACTACAATAAAAAAATTGATAGGTAAAAAACCAATTTTTGGAATTTGTTTGGGTCACCAATTATTAGCATTAGCACTTGGGGCTAAAACATATAAATTAAAGTTTGGTCATCATGGTATAAATCACCCAGTAAAAAACTTAAATAAAAATACTATTGAAATTACTAGTCAAAATCATGGTTTTGCAGTTGATCCAGATTCATTACCTAACGATACTGAAATAACTCATATAAATTTAAATGATAAAACGCTTGAAGGTTTTGAATCAGATTCAAACAGAGCTTTCTGTGTACAATATCATCCTGAGTCAGGTCCAGGCCCCCATGATAGTAGGTATCTATTTAAAAAATTTAAAAATCTAATGAAAAATGCCTAAAAGAAAAGATTTAGATTCAATATTAATCATTGGTGCAGGCCCAATAATAATTGGTCAAGCGTGTGAGTTTGATTATTCTGGAACCCAAGCATGTAAAGCTTTAAAAGAAGAAGGGTATAGAATAATTTTAGTTAATTCAAATCCTGCTACTATAATGACAGATCCCGAAATGGCTGATGCAACCTATATAGAGCCATTAACTCTCGATTCATTAACAGCAATTATAGAAAAAGAAAAGCCAAATGCTATTTTACCAACAGTTGGTGGTCAAACTGCATTAAATCTTGCAGTTGAATTAAAAGAAGCTAACGTATTAAAAAAAAATAAAGTGGAATTGATTGGCGCTAATATAAAGGCTATCCAAAAAGCAGAAGACCGAGAAAAATTTAAGGAAGCAATGGAATCAATAAATATTGATATTGCTCATGGAGGATTTGCAAAAACATTAAATGAATCTAAAAATATAATCAAAAAAATGGGTTTCCCAATTATCATCAGACCTTCTTTTACTTTGGGTGGAACCGGCGGGTCAATTGCATATAATTATGAAGAATTTCTAAAACTTGCGGAAAAAGGTATAGAATCAAGCCCAATTTCTGAAATATTAATTGAGGAATCCTTATTAGGTTGGAAGGAATTTGAGCTAGAGGTTATCAGAGATAAAAATGATAACGTGATAATCATTTGTTCAATAGAAAATGTGGACCCTATGGGTGTACATACAGGAGATTCTATTACCGTTGCTCCCGCACAAACTTTGACAGATCAAGAGTATCAATTAATGAGAGATTCTGCAATAAAATGTATAAGGGAAATAGGTGTTGATACAGGAGGTTCTAATGTTCAATTTGCGGTAAATCCAAATAATGGAAGAATGGTTATAATTGAAATGAATCCAAGGGTATCTAGGTCTTCAGCTTTAGCATCAAAAGCAACAGGTTTTCCAATTGCTAAAGTAGCAGCTAAGCTAGCAGTTGGATTTACACTTGATGAATTAAATAATGATATAACTGGTAAAACATTGGCAGCTTTTGAACCAACAATTGATTATGTTGTTACAAAAATTCCAAGATGGGATTTCGAAAAGTTTCCTTCTGCTTCAGGACAGCTGGGTGTTCAAATGCAATCAGTTGGAGAAGTAATGTCTATTGGGAGAAATTTTAGAGAATCTCTTCAAAAAGCTTTTAGATCTTTGGAAATTGGGCTTCATGGTTTAGAACCCAAAGAAGGACATAGACCATTAAACATGTCAAACTTAACCTATGCAACAACTTTTAGATTACTTAAAATCAGACAAGCTTTTGTTGAAGGAAAAAGTATTGAAGATATCTATGAATTAACGAAAATTGACAAATGGTTTTTGAGAAACATTCAACAAATTGTTTTTGATAGTCAATTAGTTGATATAGACTTAAAAAAAATAAAGTATCTTAAACAAGAGGGTTTTTCTGATTTTCAATTAGCTAAAATAGCTAATAAAACCGAAAAAAAAATTCGTTCAATTAGAAAAGAAAATCAAATTATACCTACTTATAAAGTGGTTGATACCTGTGCTGCTGAATTTGAAGCTAAAACCCCTTATTGTTATTCTACCTATGAGCAAGAAAATGAAATCAAACCTCTTAAAGGTAAAAAAATTGTTATTTTGGGAGGTGGTCCTAACAGAATTGGTCAAGGTATTGAATTTGATTATTGTTGTGTTCAAGCAGTTTTTGCAGCAAAGGCACTTGGTTGGAAAGCAATAATGATTAACTGTAATCCAGAAACCGTTTCAACTGACTTTGACATAACAGATCGACTCTACTTTGAACCTGTAACTTTTGAAGATGTAATGAATATTATTGATTTAGAAAAACCAGATGGTGTTTTAGTACAATTTGGGGGACAAACCCCATTAAATATTGCAAAAGAATTATTGGATGCTGGTGCCCCAATAGTAGGTACTTCTCCAAACGCTATAGATTTAGCTGAAAATAGAGAAAAATTTGGTGCAATATTAGATAGATTAAATATTCCAAAACCTGAATATGGAATAGCTTTTTCAACTGATGAAGCTAAAATTGTTACCAAAAGAATTGGATACCCTGTTCTTGTAAGACCTTCTTATGTTCTTGGAGGTAGAGCAATGGAAATTGTTTATGATGATAGGCATTTAATTAATTATGTTCAAAGAGCAGCAGATATTTCCCCAGAACATCCAATTTTAATTGATGCTTTTTTAGAGGATGCATTTGAATTTGATGTTGATGCCATATGTGATGGAAATGATGTTTATATCGCTGGTGTAATGCAACATATTGAAGAAGCTGGGATTCATAGTGGTGATTCATCATGTGTTTTACCACCTTATTGGTTGACTGAAGATTGTTTAAAAAAAATAGAAAATTATACAAGACAATTATCAATTGAAGTGGGAGTTAAGGGCTTAGTAAATATTCAATTTGCTGAAAAGGATGGAGTAGTTTATGTTATTGAAGTAAACCCTAGAGCTAGTCGTACGGTACCATTTGTAAGTAAAGCTACCAATGTACCATTAGCTCAAATTGCAACTGGGATAGCCCTTGGAAGAAAGTTGAAGGATTATAAATTAAAAAAATGGTCAACAAATAATCACATTGCTGTAAAAAAACCAGTTTTTCCTTTCAATAAATTTCCTAATGAAAATATCTTTTTAGGACCAGAAATGAAATCTACTGGTGAGGTAATGGGAATTGCTCCAGAATTTGGTGATGCTTTCTCAAAAGCAATTATGGGTGATGGAAATCAGCTACCAATGAAAGGAAAAGCTTTTATTTCAGTTAATGACTTTGATAAACCTAAATTGATTCCAATTGCTAAGGATTTATTAAATTTAGGTTTTAAGATTTTAGCTACTAAGGGCACAGCAGAATTTTTGATAAAAGAAAATTTACAAGTTGATACAATTTATAAAGTAGGTGAAGGTAGGCCTAATACTTTAGATGGAATTAAGAATAAGGAAATTAGTTTAGTTATAAATACACCTCTCGGAGCACAATCTAGATTTGATGAAAATTCAATAGGAATTGCAGCTACTCAGGTGCGAATTCCTGTATTAACAACATTGTCAGCTGCTCAAGCTTTAATAAAGGCAATAAAGTCAAATAATAAAAACCAAGTTAGATCTATTCAAGAAATTCATAATTCTTGAGCTTTATTTAAGTTCTTTGTTTTGATTATGAAATAATTTATTTTAGTAGTTGTTATGGGTAACATATTAAACCAATTAAATCGAAAAAAAAATTTTAAGAAAAAGTAATTAGGGATATATATCTAATTTTAAAAACCCCCAATTACTTTGGGGGTTTTTTTTTAAATATTTAGGGAGATATAAAAGTTGTGAAAAAAATTGTTCTAGCATATAGTGGTGGATTAGACACATCTGTAATTTTAAAGTGGTTGTCAAATTCAGGATTTGAGGTCTTTTGTTTTATTGGAAATGTTGGACAGAAAGAAAATTTTGAAGAAATTGAAAAAAAAGCCCTTAAAACTGGAGCTGCAAGTGTATTAACATACGATCTAAGAAAAGAATTTGTTACCGATTTTATTTTTCCAGCATTAAAAGGTAATGCATTATATGAAGGTAGGTATTTATTAGGAACTTCTTTAGCAAGACCTATTCTTGCTAAAGCACAAATAGAAATGGCCAAAGATTTGAATGCCAAATATGTTGGTCACGGTTCAACTGGTAAAGGGAATGACCAGGTGAGATTTGAACTAGCTTATTATGCACTAAATCCTGAAATAGAAGTAATTGCACCCTGGAAAGATTCTACTTTTCTAAATGAATTTAAAGGTAGAAACGATTTAATTGCATATGCAAAAAAATATGATATTCCAATTGGCGTTTCAAAAAAAAGACCATATAGTGAAGATGAAAATCTAATGCATATTAGTCATGAAGCAGGAATGTTAGAAGATCCAAATTA
>MDTG01156746.1_pt1 | contig 30153 bp, 31 predicted proteins | sample 811421 | NCBI WGS metagenome assembly MDTG01 (sample SAMN05326645, study PRJNA326480) | marine metagenome | isolation source: seawater | place: Pacific Ocean: South East | collected 2011 | reverse complement strand
AGTGCCGCTTTAGCTCAGTTGGTAGAGCACATCATTCGTAATGATGGGGTCACAGGTTCGAGTCCTGTAAGCGGCACCAGAGCTTTCTCCCAAATCGTCCCGAAACCGTTGATTTTCAGCGGTTTTTGGGGTATTTGTAACTTTCTGATGTTCCCGCTTTGTCCCGCGTCATGCCCCCACGTCTATCACCATTTGGGGGCATGAAAGGGGGCCTAAAGCCAGCCAGAAAGGTCATGCCCCCAAATGCCGATTTTAGCACAGGAAATCCGTAGGTTACGTCCGAAAAGCGTGCCATTTCGGAAAACCGACTCAAAAGGCCTCTATCTGGAGGTGTTTCCGAACGGCTCGAAGCTCTGGCGATACAAGTTTCGCATAGCCGGAAGGGAAAAGCGGATGGCTTTGGGGGCCTGGCCGGACATCTCCCTCGCCGACGCGCGCAAGCGGAGGGACGTTGCGAGGCTCAAGGTCCTCGATGGAATCGATCCCACGCTGGAGCGCAAGCGGAAGAAGCGGCAGGCGCGCATGAACGCTGGAAACAGCTTCAAGAGCGTTGCCGAAGACTTCATAAAGGTGCGTATGGAGGACAGCGGGAAGGCGGCATCAACCATTCGCAAAGCGCGCTGGTATGTCTCTCTACTTGAGCCCGACATCGGGCGACGCCCGATCAATGACATCGAGCCGGTCGAGGTGCTCGAAAGCCTCAAGAAGATCGAACGAAGAGGGCACCGTGAGAGCGCCAATAGAACCCGCGCGCTGGCCAGCAGGGTGTTCCGGCACGGGATCGCCTGTTCGCTCTGCAAGAGCGACCCTGCAGCCCACCTGGGGGATGCCTTGGCGACCCCGATAGTGACCCATCGTGCGGCCATCTTGGACCCGGACAAGTTCGGACAGCTGCTGCGCGACATAGATGAGTTCACGGGCACGCCCTTGGTCCGCATTGCCATGCAGATACTGCCCCACATCATGACCCGCCCCGGCGAGATGCGGATGGGGCAATGGTCTGAGATAGATTGGGGCCAAAGGATCTGGAACATACCCGCCGAGCGGACAAAGCTAAGACGCCTTCACGCAGTCCCATTGTCGGACCAAGTGATGCTCCTGCTACGCGAGTTGCATTGCCACACGGGCGGCTTCGAGAAGATGTTTCCCGCTCAGCAATCGCACCTGAAATTCATGAGCGATAATTCGATCAACCAGGCAATGCGGCGGATGGGCTACGGACCGGACGTGGTGACCCTCCAGACCATCGTCACCGAAGAACTCGGCACTGCGCGTATCGGCGTGGTCGGCAAGACCAACGGCGATAGCAAGCTGCGCCGAATAGTCTGGTCGAGACGATTGCCGGGATTCGGGACGCGCTACTACGCGAGTGGACGCACCATCTACATTGTCCAGGCCGCAATGCAGGGACGCACGCGGACCGTCACGATCGGCAACGCCAAGATACTGAGCGAAGCACAGGCGATGGATGTGGCGCGGCGCGTACTCTTGCGCGCGCAAGTGGCCAGAATCCTGCGGAGAAGCGAAAGAAGCGCCGAAAGGTGCCGCTCTATGCTGACTTTCTCGATACCTACTGGTGCAAGGTTTCGCCAAGCTGGAAGACATCAACGCTGCACACTCATGGTTTGTATCGGCAGAACTACCTCCAATCGGCCTTTGCGGGGATGTTTCTCGATGAGATCGAGCAGTCCCATGTGCAGGAGTGGTTCAACCGTGTGACAGAAATTGGAGGGCCGCCGCTTGCTCTTGACCGACAGCAAAACCGGACCGCGGCTCGTCTGGCTGGGTGAAGCCGCTTGGACCATCATCAAATGCCTTCCACGTCACAAGCGCCGGCCGGAAGTGTTCTACAATCCGAAAACCCGCAGGAGCGTTGATCTGACTTGCCTTTGGAGAGACGTCCGCGAAGAGGCGGGTCTGCATGGTGTGCGCCTTCACGATCTGCGCCACAGCTTCGCCAGCCACGCGGCCGCGCGCTCGGAAACACTCCCGATGATCGGCAAGCTGTTGGGACACAGGCATGTGACCACCACGGCTCGCTACGCTCATCTGGATGATGGGCCGGTGATCGAGGCTGGGCAGCGCATCGGCGACCTGACTGAAGAAATGATGGGTTCGAACCGTTCATTGAACCATAACACTATGTGTGATAGATCGGTGTTGCTGTATGACTAGGAACCGGCGCATACGCATTTACGCAAACCGCTGGTTCGCCAAGTTCGCAGCGAAGGGAAAGATCAGCGATGCCACGCTTGCTGATGCCGTACGTCGAGCTGAGAGCGGCCTGATCGATGCCGACCTTGGCAGCGGTCTCATCAAGCAACGCATCGCGCGCGAAGGCGGAGGCAAATCGGGTGGCTATCGCTCGATCCTGATCTTCCGCTCAGGGGAACGCGCCATATTCGTGTTTGCCTTTGCCAAGAGCGCCAAGGCGAATCTGAGTAGGTCGGAATTGAAGGTCTATCGCAAGGCGGCCAGTATCATGCTGGAGCTGGGCGATGACGAAATTGAAATGGAAGTTGAGACAGGCCGATTGGTCGAGGTGAAAAGACGATGAGCAAGGCTAAGGCAAAGACCTACAAGAGCGAGGCGATGGCCGCCGTCCACGAAATGATGGAAGGCCTCCACGATGCTGGCACTATCGACAAACGCACAATGCGCGAGTTCGATGAAGCGTGCCTTGCGCCTGCTCCGGTTCTTTCCCCTGATGAGATCAAGGCGATCCGTGAGGCTGAGCATGTCTCGCAGCCGGTCTTCGCGCGCTATCTCAATGTGTCGAAGAACCTCGTGTCGGACTGGGAACGTGGGGCGAAGAAGCCTGGAGGTCCGGCGCTTCGTTTGCTGTCGATCATTCAGCGCAATGGGCTGGATGCAGTGGCTTAGCACAAACTGAGTCCCGCATCTGCTCCTAACGGCCAGCCCAAACTAAGTTGCTATTCTATCCTAGGCCAATCCATCCTTTGCTGGTTCCTGTCGAATTAAGCGTACAGAGGCAATATGACTGCGGCGCCGACGCTCAACAAGCAGTCAGCAAAGTGTCTCCCTTTGTCACAATTCTTGGATTAGTCTTTTTCAGCGTTCCCCGAGTTTTCAGATCAGTCAGCCTGTTCGAAGGTTGAGCTTGGCTACGTTATAATTGGGGGAAAGCGCGCTTGCCACCTCCAACCCCAAAGTTGCATCTAATCTTGCCAGACATAACCACGACAAAAGGATTGATGACAGGATAATCGTTCTCCGTTCATCTGCCGACTCCAGTTGGACCCGTGATAATATTGCGAACCGGTTGTTGCTACCTATGGACAAAGAGCGCAGTTTTAGCGGCACACAGGGCGATTATTTCAATCACGACCAAATTTTGTTTGACATCAAAAGAATCGCTGGCAAACTGGCCGTACAGATTGAGTCGCTTCAAATAAATATTTGATTTCCCGCCTGCCGCTCAGGCGAGCTGGTCGTTCGTCTGATTTTAGTAAGGCCGAATAGTACTTGTCGAACGATGTCGGGTTAATGCCCGGTTTCGTACGCTGGCGCGCTCGTGTCGGCGTGAGAGGGGTGAAGAAGGGGCTGAGCTACTCTTTGAAATCCCAGAATATCTGCTCGCAGCTCTGTTAATCGGAGCGGCTTGGCTCGGGTGCATGCTTGGTGACTTTGGCTTGGATTTTCAAACTTGGGTCCATGCCGGGAGTTTGCTTCGCGAGCACTGGAGTGAAGTGCGGGTGGAAACAGGAGTAAGTCAAAATGACTGATCTGACTACAAACAGGCGAGTATCGTTCCACTGCTCAAGTGAAAGCAATCCAGGGATCGTTTTCGGTCGAAAAGGCCACGGAATGGCGGTGACTGCCGGTCGCTGTTCAAGCTCGAGTTCGAGCTCGTGCACGAGTTGTGCCGTACCGGTCTAGCGTAAACATCCATCACCCGACTGCGTGGGCTTCACTACCGCAAGTGCACTTTTGAAAGAACAGATCGATTTGCTCGACTTCCAGAAGCGCGCGTTTCGTGCGGCTACCAAGTGAGTGCTCGAGTTGCGTTGGGTTAATTGGAGTGAACAATATGCAAAATCGAAGAAGGGACAGCCGGCTTTCATTTCACTGTTCGAGTGAAAGCAGTTCCGGTGCCATATTTGGCCGCAAAGGCCATGGCATGACGGTAACGGCGGGGCGCTGCTCGAGCTCGAGCTCGAGCTCATGCACCTGCGCCGTACCAGTGTAGGCTGACAACGGAGTGGCGCCGCGAGGCGCCACTCTTGCGCTGGCTTGGGGCGTCCGAGCGTGAATTTGGGAGTATCGACTATGGCGGGGCTTCAGTTGCATCCAGCTGTGAACTGGACAAAAACGCCGGTAGGTCATCTGCAATTGCGTTTGCCGACCGGAAATCACATCACCGTCGACGAAAACGTAAGTGAAGCAGCACGGGTGCTATCCGATCTCCGTTCGAAGGATCGGATATGCGAAGCTAATGCAGCCGAACCGGATGCCTTCGAGGCCGAGTTTATCGACATCCTGATGCGTCTGAATGCGGTTCGCGTCGGGCCAATAGGCGAGCTGCGTGGCACGTTCCAGCAATTCGCCGACTATCACGCCAGCGTAATCGCGTCCCGATTGAGTAGGGAACTGGAGCTGGCCACCGGTAGCATCACGGTTCTGGGGGATGGGAATATCGCATCGACAGTTCGGGATGCGATCGAAAAACTCGAACTCGTCGCCTCGCCAGAACTCCGGATCGTGTGTGCCGATTTCGAGGATGTCGACCTTTTCATGTCCGAAAACCGCCGCGCTCTGTCAGACGAAGTACCAGTGACGTTCCTGCGTTGGTCGCGCGAGAAAATGATTGTTGGGCCTCTCGTCCTGACATCCAATGGTCCGTGCTACGCGTGCTACAACCGGCGTATCACCGCGTCGGCCATGCATGTCGATGAAATGCGGGCGCAATTCGAGGGGGCCAATGCCCTTGCAATCGATCTGGATGCGACTTTCCGAAGCTTTGTGCAGTTTGTCGCATCACGCCATATAAGTTTCGTAGCGGCTGGCGCCTTTCACCTGGCCCGCGCCGGTCACGTCGAACGCTGGGATCCCTTCACCTTGTCGGTTGTGGATGTGGCACCGCTCAGCCGAGTGCCGCGCTGCGAACATTGCGGCCGATCCAGGGCGCACGATCCCGTCCGCGCGGTGCGCGACCTCATCTAGCAACGTAAGGCAAGGCAATGACAACCGCACCCGTTTCTTTGACCCAGTTCGATCTGATGAGCCGCGCACTCGATACGGAGTTCGGAATCATCGAACAGGTTTCGCGTATGGGACTACAGCCCGGAGAGTCTGACCTGCACTATGCGGTTGCGGTTTCGCAAAATCCTTCCGCCATTTCGCCTCATAGCCGCGATATGCCATTGCCGAGAGCGGACCGGCAAGCAGCGGGTGCAGGCATGGGCTGGGATGCAGCCCTTTGGTCCACTCTCGGAGAATCGCTCGAACGCTATTCTGCGTCGGTCATCGAGCCCGACAGCGTCACGATTGCCCGCGGCGAGGATCTTGAAGGACCGATATTGTCTCCGCTCTCGTTCGTGTTGTTCAGCGAGGAACAGTACGCCCGTGAGGGTTTTCCGTATTTGAAGTGGACACCGCAGGAAGTGTTTGCCTGGACCAAGACCATGCGGCTCGCCACAGGCGAAGAGTACTGGGTTCCGGCCGACTTTGTCTATCTGGCGCATGCGGGCGGGAATCCGAGACGGCTCGACAAGGGATACAGCACAGGACTTGGCGCGCATCGCACACCGGCTTTAGCAGCCACGACGGCAATTAAGGAACTGGTTGAGCGGGACGCCTATATCGGGCGTTTCCTGGTCGGTGCGAAGCCGCCGCGTGTACCGCAATCGATATTGCGCAGGGTAGCGGGCCAGGCGGTCGAGCGTCTTGAGCAGAACGGCCTGGAATTGCTTTGCTTCGACCTTACAAGCGATGTCGGGCTCCCCACGGCGCTGTGCCATATTATCTTGCCCGATGGCCTCGGGATCGCGTCCGGCGCCAGCTGTCAAGTGTCTCCCAAAGCTGCGCTGAAAAAAGCGGCGACCGAGTGCCTTCACACCTTCAACTGGCTAATAGACATGAACCGCTGGCCGGTGGAGACGACGCTGGAGGATATCCATGATTTCGTTGATCATGTGACCTATCACCGCCGACCGGAGGCCGTTGCCCAATATTCGCTTTTTCTTGACGGTCCGGAAGGTGCACCGATGATGGATGTGACCCCCTTCGAAGGTTCACCGGGAGAAGAACTCGATCATATCGTGGCCGCTGTCGAAGGTGCCGGTCATCCAGTCTACCTCTCCGACGTCACGTCGAGCGATATAGCCGACCTCGGCTTCACAGTCTTTCGCGCCATCGCACCGACGTTGCAGCCGATGTACGCAGGCGGAGACGCGCAGCATCTCGATCGCCGACGATTGCGACAGGTTGCCGAGTTCAACGGGCTAGAGTGGAGCGAAAGTCTGATCAATACCAATCCCCATCCCTTCCCGTGAGGCTGCCATGACCCATCGCCCAGAAGACAAGCTCGTCAATCCAGGCATTCAACCGATCGGCCTCGATGAAGTGATCGACTTTCATGAATCGACCAAAGGAACGGTCGAGAGCGACTACCTCTTCGCTGAAAACGTTTACCAGTATCTGTTCGAGTACCGCGGGAAAATGGAGACGTCCGCAAACCGCAAGAACTACTTCGCTTTTCGTCGTATCGAACTGCCTCAAGTCGCATTGCCCGATGTCCCCTATTCCGAGGTCATTGCAAAGCGGGTTTCGCAGCGCGATTTTACCGGGGCAGCACTATCATTGGAGCGCCTTTCGCAGTTGCTCGCGCCGTTCCGCAGTACGCGCGAAACCGTCGTGGACGAAGACTTCGATATACGGCTGAATTTGCGGCCCTATGCGTCCCCTGGAGGACTGTATCCGTGTGAATTGTATGTCGCGCTTCTGACGGTGGAAGATCAGCCGCCGACCATCTGCCACTACAATCCGCGCGAGCACGCGCTGACGCCGATTTCAAAGATCGATCCGAAGACGTTCTGGGCAGCGTTGGGAGAGCGCGGCAATGCCGGGCTTGCGGGCAGCGGAGCTTGCTTCCTGATTTCCTCGATGTTCGAACGCACGGTCGCGAAATACGGACCTTTGGGTTACAGATTTGCGATGATCGAAAGCGGGATAATGGCTCATCATCTCACGCTGTCGGCTGCTGCATGCGATCTGGGTTCGCTGGTTTGGGGAGGCTATTTCGATGAAGAAGCGAACGCCCTGTTCGATGCAGACGGTTTCTCCGAAACGATAGTGAATTGTGTTTTCGTCGGCCACTCAAGCAACCCGACGGTCCCGTTTGATGGGTAAGATTTCACCCTTCGCCCAGTTTGTCGCCGGCGCTGCCAACGGGCGGGTCACCGGGCAGTTCGAAGCGATTGCCCCGTTTCTCAGCGCATCTCATCACGCGCGCATGCTGGGGCGCGTCGAACTGGAGGGCGTCGCCGGAGGTGGTGATCAACCGGTTTATTGGATCAGGGGTGAAGAACCGGATTCTGAGACGCAAAAAACGGTACGGGAGGCCTACGAATTCGCTTCGAAGCTTTTGTCGGCGCGGCCTACTGTCCTCATTTCGATTTCGCCGCAGGGTACGAGATCGCGACCGGAATGTGTTCGGTTGGCTGACGATTTCGGCTGTGCGCTGATCCCCTTCAACTCGCTTGAGCCGGAAGTTTTCGTACATGAGATCGCCCATCTCTGTTGCTTTTCAGGGCACCCGATCCTGGACGAAGGCATAGCATTCTATGCCGAGCATGAGTTTACAAGGGCGCGTCAGTTCGTTGATGCGCCGCCGATGAATCTGACGGATGCGTGCCGGAATGTGCGCACACATGACGATCTGGCCGAGTTCCCGCACGCGTTTCAGGTTGCTTTCGGTCGCGCGTCATCGCGTATCATCGGTGCGCTGGTGAATGCTGAAATCGAACTTGATGTTCTGTGTGGAAAGATGAAGTTCGTAGAGCCGGGCGATCAATTACTCGCGAAGCTGGAAACCATCATCGATCGCAGGCAGCTCGACGAGGCTTGGGGTTGGTCCGCGCAATCGAAACCGGACTTAATGTCATCGCAGGAAATCCTCGCCTTCGTCGATGGCTCGCTTGCCGATGAGCCGCTTCATCGGCTGTCGGCCTTCGGTCAGTTTCTTGCGCGAACGCAGATGCTCTTCTCAGATCCCGAATACGATACAGGCCATGTCGCATTCGCGCTCCAGCATAGCGAGTGGCGCAGATCTGGAGAATTGTCAGAGCCGGCGACCGAGGCGCATCAGGCGGTGATTGAGCTCTACCGAATGGTAGACGACGCGATCGGGTGCTTGGGCGACCCGGGCGAGCTATGGGAACAATCGTACGCCCACCTTTCGGCCTCGCTCGCACGCTATCCGGATGACCCCCTTCTGGCGGCGGCTGCCCTGATCTACCTTGCAAAGACACAGATGCCTGAGATTCCGGGCGCGCCATCGATAGAAGTGCTGTCGGCCAAGTGGCGGAATGACGAGGTTTTCGGCCGCGCTTTTGCAAGTTTGAAGGAGCGCATTTGTGAATAGTAGCCAGAAGATCGTGCTACCTGAACCCACAAGCGCGCTGGTGGTAAATAGCCTTACGCTCCTTGGGTCCGACGGGTTCGTCCTGAACGTACCGGAGCTTTCGATCGAGCAAGGTTCGATCGTCGCTATTATCGGCGCGAATGGCTCGGGTAAGACAAGTCTCCTCGAAGCTATCCTCGGATTGCGAAAGGCCAAATCGGGTGATGCGAAATTCCGGGGCCGGAACCTGGATACTCTGGTTCGGAAAGAGCTGGGTGTATACCTTCAGTCCGCCAGCTTTGAACCGAGCATGCTTGTCGGCGAAATACTCGCTCTGCATGCCAGCCTTTATGACCATGTAGAAGTCAATCTTCGCGAAACACTCGGCATTGACGAGTTGAAGAAGAAGACCTTCGAGCATTGCTCGACCGGCCAGCGCCAACGGGTTGGGATCTATCTTGCTTTGGCCAGTCGGCCACGCCTTTCGATACTCGATGAGCCCACCTCCGGGCTGGATGCAAGTGCGGCGGCGGCATTTCGAAAGCACCTTGGAGAAACGGACTGGCGAAGCTCCCAGCGGACCTGTGTCATCGTCACCCACACCGATGCCGATGCGCGCCTCGCTGAACGCGTTGTCTGGTTAAACCAGGGCAAGATCGTAGGCGATGGACCGCTTGATGCGTTGATCTCCGCTCGGCTCGGCCCCAGGCACCTAGTTCTTAAGCACCTCACCGTCGATCAGCACAAGTCGATCAAGAAGGCTATCCCCAGCGGTTCCGTGGTGCGCGAGACGTTCGATGGTGAACGGCATACAATCCATGTCTTCGGCGACGATCAATTCGAGCGGGAGTTGTTGCCGAGACTTCAGGACGAACGGAGGCTTAGCTACACGGCCTCCGAAACCGGCGCTGAGGATCTAGTGCTTTTTGGAATGCAGGAGACGGACCAATGAGCGCACTCAAGACAGCCACATTGGTCGAATACAATTCGTTTATCCGACAGCCGGTCTCTTTGTTCTGGACCTTCGTATATCCGATCGTCCTGTTGCTGATCCTCGCCTTTGTGTTCGGTGGATCGTCGGTAATGTCTTTCTCGGTTTTCAGCCAAGACAGCGTAGCGGAAGCGAGGTTCGAAGGCGCTGCCAAATTGCTGGAGGAAAGTGGCTGGACTATCGAACGCGCCGCCGACGACGAGGGCGCGGAAGTGATTCTCAAATCGGAGACCGACGGCTCCATCGAAGTGGGGGGATCGGTGAGTCAGGAAACACTATCGTCTGTACGCCTCGCGCTTGCGGCGGAGTCTGGAACCGATGCAACGGACGTGCCTGGCCTGTCCCCTGATGCCTCTGGGGCGCAAAGCGAAGGTTCCGAAGACTATCGACTATTCCTCGTATCAGGTATTGTAGCGCTTTCGGTAGTTAGTCTGGCACTGTTCGGTTTTACCCCCGTGCTTGTTGCGAACCGCGCTGCTGGTCGCCTGAAATGGCTCGCATATTGGCCGCTTGGTAAACTTCGATATCTCATCGCCTTTACTGTCTCACGCGCTGTCGTGATCATCCTTTTCTCTATGTTCTTGCTTTACGGCTTTGGTTGGCTTTACGGCGCAGAGGCCATCTGGAACGCGCCGACAGCAATTGCTCTGATCGTCTCATTAGTCGCCGGGACATTTGCGTTTTTGGCGCTGGGACTTTTGCTGGCGAGCGTCCTGACGAAGCCCATGACTGCGGCAGCAGTCGTCAATCTGCTGAACTTGCCAATCCTTTTCTTGTCGGATCTGGTCGTACCTTTGAGCGTATTGCCGGACTCAGTGGCGGCGACTGCCAAGCTTTCTCCAGTTTACCTTTTTGTCGACAACATCCGTACCATCTTCGAAAATGGTGCCGCGGTTCTCACAATAGGCGACATCTTTGTCTGGGTTGGTCTAATCGCAACCGGTGTCATCGCATACTTGGTGTCCGCAAAACTGTTCAAGATTTCGGAAGATGGCTAGTTTGGCGAGCAGTGTTACGCCCGGCCAGCAAGAACCGCAGCGCCACTCTCACAATGGTGCTCATTCAGACCTGCTTGCCCGCCAATACAGTTGCGTGGCCCATGCGAATGAAATCCGCCAAGGTCGTTTCCGGCGCGTATCACTGCAGAACGAGAGCATTCTAATCGCACGAGATGACAGAGGAAAGCTTACCGCCTTTGCCGATGTTTGCCTTCACCGCGGTTCCCGTCTCGCAACGAGTGAAGAAGGAGATGCCAACGCCATTCGATGCCCCTATCATGGTTGGGAGTACGACGCAGCCGGTTGCCTGACCTATGCGCGTCTTATGCCGCGGCAGAGTTCGGCAAGACTACCTCGAATTGATTTGCTTGAGCATTCAGGGTTGATTTTTCTGGCGTTCGATGCGCAGCAGCGCGAAGACTTTGGAACAGCGCTGGATCAGGTCTTCGGCTCACTCGGCCCTTTTGGGCTTGAAACGCTGAAGGTGGCTGAGAGGTTGGTTTTCTCCGCACACGCTGCATGGCCGCTGTTCGTGCAGAACTTTGTCGAGTGCTACCATTGTTACGGTGCTCACGAATTGTTGAGACGCAGTGAAGCCTTTATCGACTTCGCCGAAAATGGCGAAGGATGGAAGATTGGTCAGCTTGACAAGGCGACTCAGCTCCGTGCGATCGACCACGGCAAACCGGTCATGGCGATCGAACCGTCATCTCTGAGTCCAGTACTCAGAGCTGCGCGAACATCGACCCTCTCGACCGATTCCGAAACGGTGGATGGAAATCTTATCGGAAAGCCTCTTGGTGGATTGCCGGCGGGAGATCGCGCTTTCGTTTATGGTTTTGTCGGTCCACTTACGCACTTCACAGTCCTGCCGGATCAGCTTGTAGTGTTTACCTTCGACCCAGTTGGAGATGATCGTACCGATATCACAGTGACTTGGCTCGTTCATCAGGACACCAGTCTCGATGAGGATCAGAAAGCAAACATGGTAGGGTTCTGGGCACGCACGCTCAAGGAAGACATCGCGCTCACGGAAGCGGTTCAGCAAAACGCGAACTCTCGCTTCATTCCAAAGGCGAGCTTTGCCTCGTTGGAGCATGACGCGAAGATATTCACCGCCTGGCTCAATCGGCACAGTGAAGAGGCGAATCCTCAATAGGAGAGATAGAATGACGTTCAGGGTCTTACTCGCTGCGTCGATACCTGTCGTTGCCAGTTCCGCTACGCCCGCAATTATGGCGCAGAATTCTGCTGTCGAAGCACCGGCAGTCGATCCGGTGGAGATATTGCGCGATATCGAGGTAAGAGTGGACGAAGCCGCACTTCTTGCTTTGACTGACAACGATTTCGGCATATTTGAACAAATCGAGAGCGATCTGCGCAGACTCGACACAAGAGGGGTCGTGTCACTCGAGAATTATCGCACCTACTGGCTCTCTTACGCATTGTATCAAGAGTCCATTGCCCATTTGCGCACACAGGACATGGAAGCGACTGAACAAGCGCTTTCGCAAGCGTCGGCCGCGCTCTCCCAATTGAAGATCGAGGACGGAGAGGTTGAAACTCTGCGGTCCTTAGTTACTGGGCTGCAACTGATGTTTGTGCCGCCGCAGGACGTGCTGCGCGATGCCCAAATATCACAGCAGCATCTAGATGCGGGTATGAGACAAGGGCCAACAATCCGGTCATACTACGCGCTGGCCATTGCCGATTGGAACACTCCCCCAGAGTATGGTGGTCGTACTAAAGCTGAAGCCGCACTGCGTGAAGGATTGGAGCTTCCGAACGAAGCAAGCGGGCGGCTAAAGCCATCTTGGGGACGCGATCAAGCACAGGCACTGCTGATACAAATTCTCTACACGACCTCACGAGCCGAAGAAGCTGACACCAGGTTGGTAAGCGCGCTTGAGATGTATCCTGACAGCGTCGCGCTACGTGAATTGATCAGAATGAAAAAGGCTCAATGATAGCACGTGTGCTTTGGGGCCTCAGCCTGCTTTCGGTGCCGCAATATGCACGGGCGGCAGAGGATTGTCCTGAAGACCAAGTTTGCGGAATAGTTGTCGACTCAGACGAAAAGCCGCTCGCCTTTGCAGAAGTCGAAATCACTTTTGAGGCTGAAGCAATCTTCGCATTGACCGACGAAAGTGGCACGTTTGTGGTGCCTCGCGATGCTGCCGGTGAGCCGACCCTTGTGACGGTTAGCTTGATTGGTTTCCAATCGTTGTCGGTCGACTTCGCTGAATTCGAGGCTCGCGATGCGAGGCTAATTCTGGACCGGGCAACCGACGGCACTGCGACCGAGGACAATTCGATCATTGTCACCGCAAGAGCCCGATCTCGGCCTTTTGCGAACCGTGAACTCACAACGCTCGATATTGTCAGCGATCCATTGGCTTCTGCTGATGTCCTGCTGGCGGTTTCGGGTCTGGCCATCTCGACCAACGTCAATAACTCGGCCGACCTGCAGCTTCGTGGCGGCGCTGTGGGCTTGAGTCGGACCTACTTCAATGATGTACCGCTCTATGAAGTGGTGCGCGGTAATTCGGTCGATCAAACCACTCGTTTGTTTTCGATCTTCGACCCGCGAATCCTCAGCAATGTCGAGGCCTATCCGACGAACCCGCCGACATATCTCGCCAATTCGGCCGCAGGTGCATTGCGGGCACTTCCTCAGTACGATGCATCCGAAACGACGTCCGTGTTAGTTGGGCTATCGGGTATTAAGGTAACAAGCTCACAGCCCGTTCTCAAAGACGGCACCGCGCAGCTCTATGCAAGCATTGAAGATGTTGCCCCCCTCATCGAAATCAATCCAGAACTTGCCGATATCATCACCTCATCGAGCACACAATCTCTCGGCGCGACGATTAGTTTGCCGATAGAGAATGGCGGCGAAGTCACACTATTCGCGGCCCTCGACTTGGAGGACGGTGAATTCCCGCTGCGTATTCTCAATCAATCTGGGCAGTCCACCAATGATCGGCTACGTGCTTACGGGGTGATCGGCTGGGAGACACCGATTGGCAGCGAACGGCTGAAACTGGACGGAGCATTCACGTACACCACCAATGATTTCGCCTTTGAAGGTACGCTGACATTGGCTCGCAACCGATACACATATGCTAATGTCGACCTTGCCGGTGATCTGCTCGGCCCCGAACTCGACTACCGTGCAGGACTGGCATACGAGCGTTTCGATCTGCGCTCCGAGAGTGCTGCGAACTTTGGCTTCGGCGATGCCGCATTGTCGTCGCCAATTTCGACGGTTGAACGGCAGAACCCTGACTATCTTGCAGCCTATGCGTTTCTCACAAGCCGCCTGAGTGACAATCTGACCATGCAATTGGGCACTCGCCAATTTCTTGTCGATGATGCCGGACAAGACGCAGTTTATTCGCTTGGCCTCACCTTCACGTCTGATGACAGGCGGCACAGATTGATTTTCGGGGCTGGCCAGTATAGTGCGGTGGTCCCGCCTGAACTTGGCGGTGTGCAACCATTGTTCGCTTCGACCAGTCAGCAGGTATCTCTGGATTATCTCTTCGATGGTGACGGACTGAGAGTTGCTGCGGGAGCCTATGCGAAGACGGATAGCTTCGATGGCGCCGAGGTCGACATTCTCGGCTTCGATGCAGAACTCGACGCGCGCCTAGCGAACTGGTTGGACCTGTCGCTTCGATTTGCGTCGTCCGATCATCGTTCGGGTGGAGCGGTCGGGGACAATGATTTGGGATATCAGTTGCGCGCTATCCTTAAGGCCAGACCAAACCGATCCTCCAGTATAACGGGCGCTCTCACTATGAGAAGCGGTGCGGTGTTTACGCGAGTGATCGGCGCGCAAAACGATCCTGGGCGGGGAGTTGAACCAATCTTCAGCAGCGATATCAACGGCGAGAGATTGTCCGATTTTGTCAGTCTTGACTTCAATTTTTCGCACGTGCTGGGACTTTGGCCCGGAGAAACTAAGCCCATAGGCATTTTGGCAATCACCAACGCTCTCGATAGCAGCAACGAGGCTCGAGCAATATACTCGCCGGATTTCTCGCAGGAGCAAAGATCATTCTTTGGGCCCCGAGTCTTCTATTTTGGTCTCATTTTCGACTTCTGACCGACGTTTCGCAGCTTGAGACTTCGCGGGGAACAAGAGTGGTCGCAGCGTAAGAGCCGACGAGGCAACTCGTTGCCGTTTGCGGTCGTTGTAGCGCCTTTATTCCGCGTACTCTAATCCCGCTTCGTTAGCTTGGAGCTTAGGTCATCGAATTCCTAAAAAGCCTAGAAGCAAGCGGTTTGCACTGTGGTCGTTCCTGCACATGTTCGGGTCTGCCCCCGACCTCGACGTGGCGTTCGAGAACGAGGAAGACCGGGAAGCAGCTCGCAACATCATGGATCTCCTGGCGGCATCGGAAGGCGATGGTGTAGGTTGATTGCAGCGAGGTCACGCGAGCCTTCAGACCCACACCCGATACCCATCCGGCTTTCTTCGCGAACAGTCCTGAATCAGGTCAGCTGAGTAGCCGCAACCCGTTCCTTTGACGGCCGTGTTGGCAGCGTCTCCCTGTGCGATTGCGGACGCAAAACCGGTTCCCACTTTTGCTGCAATCGCTTGGGCGCTGCCTGCCCGCACCACCCGTCATGAAAAGGTTTCCCTTCGGCCCGCAGACGATGTCTGTTGGCCTGCGGTGCAGTCCTCCCATGCCCTGCTTCTTCTAGATGTTCGCAAGCCGGAGATGGTCTCCGGTTTAAGGAACTGAAGGACTACCATCATGACCAATATCGCCATCATTACCGGCCGCATCGCCCGCGATCCCGACACCCGCGAGACCAAGGGCGGCACCAATGTCACCGGGATCACTGTCGTCACCGATCGCCCTGCGCGGGACAAGGACGGCAAGACCTACAAGGACGAGAACGGCTACACCGCCAAGGAAAGCGAGTTCCACCGGGTTACCTGCTTCAACGGCCTCGCCAAGACCGTCGGCCAGTACTGTTCCAAGGGCCAGCTGGTCAGTGTTCAGGGCCGCATCCACTACACCCAGTGGGAGGACAAGGACGGGGGCACGCGCTACGGCACCGAGATCCTCGCCGACAAGGTCGACTTCCTCTCGCGCGGCAACGGCAGCGGTGACGATCACGACAACCAGGACGCTCCCGAGATCGACTGAACTCTCACCTCGATCTCGCCTCCCGAAGGGGTCCTGTCCCAGCCGGACAGGGCCCCTTCCTCGCGTATGGAACGCCGAAGAACTTTCAGTAATCGTTTGCAAAAGCGGTGCTACGAAGAGCGCCATGACTGACCAGGCGATCGTTTGCTATCCGGGTGAGGCCGCGACTGCAGCCGAGGTTGTGGCACTTGCAAATGAGTATCGGATCGCGGCCCAGCTTCTCGTGCAGAATGGACGGCCCGGAGAACCCAGGTCGCGGGCGCCGTTTCGCATGGTCGCGATTCATGCGGTCGAGCTTTACCTCAACGCATTCCTTCTCCGATCGGGTCACAGCGCGGGCGAGGTCCGGGGTCTCCAGCACAACCTCGCGGCAAGGGCGGACCTCGCAGTCGAGCTTGGGCTGGTGCTGCGGAAGCGGACGCGGGAACACCTGCATGCCATGTCGCAGTCGCGCGAATTTCTTGTGACGCGATACGTGCCCAGCGGGACCAGCCTATCGGAGATCAACCGCCTGCAGGCGACGCTGACAGAGGTCGCGCAGAAGGTCTCGGGAGCTATCTAGCTTGGGACCGGAGGGGAGGGGCCTGGCTCACGTTCTCCCATTCTGATGGCCGTGCAACAGGCGCGTCAAGGACGGCAGGGTCCCACCATTTTGACTCCCCTTCGCTACGCTACGGTCCGACAAAATCGTTACCCCTACCGCCGCTTCGCGGTCGCCCAAGTGGGCGATCCCTGACCCGCCGGCCGCACGCCCATCCGTCCTGCTCCTGCCGTCAACGGCAGACATCAGGAGGATACAATGGCTTCAATTGCTCGGATCAATTCGAACTCGGAACGCTACTTTGCCGCGCTGGCTGTGGCAGAGCGTCGGGCGTTGCACAGCTTCTTCGATCAGCATATCGTTGAGGACCGAGAACTCGGATACTTTGCTTTGGATGAGGGTGACTACAACGCGCTTCCTGCGCATCTTGCAGCGCGCGTGGTGCATACGGTTCATGGGGCAATGCTCGATGAGTTCTGACCGTAGGATCAGGGCGGGGACCGGGAACGGTTCCTGCCTTTTTTCTTGTTCGCAGGGTTAGGAGAGATGGGTATTCCCGATCGTTCTGCACCTCATCTCCATTCGATCTTGGGACAGTCCGGTGATGGCTATCTGGTCCCTATGATCCTCTCAAACGACCGGGCAATTGGCCCGCCTGGGGAATGACCCGCCGAGGGGGATTCTCACATAACTAAGGCCAGTTGGTAGCCCACCGGCATTTTCGCCCTGAATCTCGCTTTTCCCTACGAGGACACAATTGCTCGCGCTCCAAGAATAAGGATTAGAATTCAACCCATTGAACGGAACTCAGGGCCTCCTGAAAAGCCCCGCACACATTGGAACTTGACAGGCACACCGGACGCAGTGGTCGATGTGGGATTTCATGCGTTCAATCGTAAGAACGGGTAGTCCTCAAGTGGTACGTCAAAGCTTGTGATTTCCATGCGCGATGAGATAGCGAAATTAGCATCTTATCGCTTTGTACGCTTGCTACTTAATACCAAGGAAATGGCGCACCCGACTGGATTCGAACCAGTGACCTTCGCCTTCGGAGGGCGACACTCTATCCAGCTGAGCTACGGGTGCCTCGTGCTTACGCGATGCTTACGCGGAAAGGATTGCAATGTGAACCCCATCAAGTGAGCTTTTGTAAGTTATTGAAATTTAATACATTACCTCTAAAAATTGTTATTCATCAAGCCTTGACACCTGCCTTCGGAGGGCAGCGCTCTATCCAGCTGAGCTACGGGTGCCAGTCAACGCTGCATGGCAGCGGCGCGCCCGTAGCAATGGCACGGGGGATAGCCAAGCGCAATCTTGATTGGCGCGCGGCGGCAATCGTCTTGATTGGCGCTAACCGAATGGCAACCAGCGCCGTATTATCGCGCAGGGCATGAACGCACCGTCTCCCAATTTCGGCTCTTCGCAGCCCCGCTCCACCGCCAATGCCAGCAGCACGTCCATGCGCTGGGCAGCACTGGGCGAAGCCGGCCAGGTCGTGGCCATGCTGGCCGGACTGGAGGTGGAACGGCCAACCAGGGAGATGCGCAATTTCCCGGCTCTCATCCGGGAGGCCGAGAAGTGGCGGCGCGACCTTGTCGACAACGGATGCGCAGATCTTGCGGCAGTCATGGAGCCGGGCATTACCGCTCTGCTGGCAGTGAATGCGCGCGGGGCCGACTGCAAACCCGCCGCCCTTGCCCTGTGGCGCGAATTCGTGACAGCACGCTCCGCACTGTTGGCACTGCTGCCTCCGGTTGGCGAACTGGGTCCGCGCAGAAGCGCCTGATCAGGCTTTGCAGACCGGGACATGGCTTGACCGTGTTCGCTTTTCGTTCCAATTTCGCGGCATGGCCGATTCGCTGATTCACCCGTCGCCGTCCGATTCTCCGCATGCTGCTGGGGACGATCCATTCACTTTGCGCTCGCGTGCCGTATGCCGGGGCATTTCCCGCCTGTTTGCGCGCAACAATATCTGGGCACTGCCCGAAATGCCTCTGCGCAATGGCCGGCGGGCAGACCTGATGGGCATCGATGCCAAGGGCAAGATCGTGATCGTGGAGGTCAAGACTGCGCGCAGCGATCTGCTGGGCGATGGCAAATGGCCTGACTATCTGGATTTCTGTGACCGGTTCTATTGGGGTCTGCCGCCGGAACTGGACCGCGCCTGCCTCGACAGCCCGGATTTCAAACCCGAATGCTGCGGTGTGATCGTGGCCGACGAATACGATGCGGAGATCGTGCGCCCGGCCCCCAGCCATCCGCTTGCCGCCGCGCGCCGCCGGGTGGAAGTGGAACGCCTCGCCCGCACATCGCTGCGCCGCCTGCTGGTTTCCGGGGATCCGCATTGCAACACCTGGGGTACTGAATTGGCGGGCTGACACGGAAGCACTCGCCAGCCGTGCGTCGCCTTGGCATAAGCCGAGCACAATGCTTCTTCCGATCATTCTTTCGGCAATTGCCATGACGGCGATCGTGGCCACGCGTTATCTGCTGACCAGCGGCGGCTTCGCCCTGGCGACGCGCGCGGTGCGGCCCGGCCTTTATGACGGGCTGAACCCGCAGATCCGCAAGGAAATCGGCTGGTCGCTCGCGTCGGCCGCCATCTACGGCGTGCCCGCCGGCGTTGTTGCGTGGAGCTGGCAGGAACATGGCTGGACACGCATCTATACCGACCTTTCCGACTTTCCGCTGTGGTACCTGCCACTTTCGTTGCTGCTTTACCTGTTCGCGCACGATACATGGTTCTACTGGACACACCGCTGGATGCACCGCCCCAGGTGGTTCCGCATCGCCCACGCGGTGCACCATGCCAGCCATCCACCCACTGCCTGGGCCGCGATGAGCTTCCACCCGATCGAGGCACTGGTCGGAGCATTCGTGATACCCGCGCTGGTGTTTCTGGTGCCGGTCCACATCGGCGTGCTCGGCCTCGTCCTTGCCATCATGACACTGATGGGCGTCACCAATCATATGGGCTGGGAGATGTTTCCCAGGTGGCTTGTTCATTCGCGCGTAGGGAATTGGGTGATAACGGCTAGCCATCATCAGCGGCACCATGACGAGTATCGCTGCAATTACGGACTCTATTTCAGATTTTGGGATCGCTTGTGCAAAACAGATCGCGGGCTGGCCAAGCCCTCCTAGCTCTTGTCGCCGCCGCCGCGCTTGGCACACCTGCCGCGCAACTGGCCGCGCGGCCCGCTGGCACACAGGTGGTGATCGAGGTTACCAACCTGCGCAATGCCGATGGCGTGGTGCGCGCCTGCATGACCCGCGATTCGGCCCGCTTCCCCCGCTGCCAGGATGCTTCGCAAGGCTATCGCACAATGGTTCCCGCCGGACAGGCGACGACCCTGCGTTTCACCAACGTGCAGCCCGGCACCTATGCCATCGCGCTGCTGCATGACGAGAATGACAACGGCAAGGCTGACCGGGTGCTGGGCATGATGCCGCGCGAGGGGTTCGGCTTTTCCAACGATGCGCCGGTGAACATGGGGCCGCCCGCATTCGGCGATGCCGCGATCGAGGTGGGCGCGCACGAACTGCACCAGTCGATCCGCATGCGCTACATGCTGTAATTAAGCACTTATCTCACGAGATTGATTGCGTTTAGCCCCGGGGCTGCGCCGGAAAGCCCGGCACAACTTCACCGAATTTTTACCAAAAAACGCCAAAGGTGTCTTTGTCACGAAGACACATGGAAGGCGAATTTGGCATGGACACTTTGCGCGGCAGCTTCGAAGCGCTCGACACGGCAGACCTCGGTCCGGGGCTCGACGCCATGGATTACGAGCATGACGATGCAGTGGACAATACCCCGCCCCCGGCCATCGGCACGGACGAGCGCCGCATGCAGGTGCGCGCCTACAATTTCTGGGCCAGCCTGCTCGACAACCGCAATTTCCCGGCGATCGAAGACCTTGATCCTGAAGCCCTGCCCGATTTTGGCCCCAACTCCGTGCTGCTCGATTTCTCCCGCGGACTGGAAAATCCATCCGTTGCGTATCTCGGCGCGAGACTGGCGGACGAATGCGACGGGCAGACCGACGATATCAACCAGCTATCCGATGTGCCCGCGCGCTCCTTGCTGAGCCGCATTACCGACCACTACATGCAAATCATCGCCAACCAGGCGCCGATCGGGTTCGAAGCCGAATTCGTGAATCAACGCGGCGCAGCGATCCTCTATCGCGGCATTCTGCTGCCATTTTCCAGCGACGATGAAAGTATCGATTTCATCTACGGCGTCATAAACTGGAAAGAGATGGCCGGCAGCGACGTTGCTGACGAACTGCTTCTGGAAATGGACCAGGCCCTGGATACAGAAGCCGCTGACGACGACTGGGCAACCGAGATGCGCCGCCCGGCAACGGGAGACATGGTCGACTGGGCGGACGGCCCTGCAAACGCTGAACTGGCAATTCCCGAACTGACCGGTGCCGACATCCTGCAAGAGCCCGCTGCTGCTGCCGATCCTGCCGACATGCAACTGGCCGACTGGCTCACCGCCGCGCGCGAAATGGCACAGGCCGCGCAAAGCAGCGAGGAGCGCACGCGCGCTTCGCTGTACGAAGCGGTCAGCCGCGCATACGATTTCGCTATTGCCGCGCAGGATGCACCGGCCGATTTCGCTGAACTGCTGCGCGATTCGGGTCTGACAGTGCAGGAACGCGCACCGATGACTCCGGTGGTGAAGCTGGTCTTCGGTGTCGATTACGACAAGACGCGCCTCACCGAATATGCGGCGGTGCTGAGTTGGGCTGCCCGCAACGCCGTGGCGCGCGGCGCGCTGGCCGAGCACCTGAAGACCGCCGAGGGCGGCCTCAAGGGCATCATCGCTGCCGAACGCGAATATCGCCGCGAACAGGATGGCAAGCCCGCTGCGCCCAAGGCGAAGGGGCCGAAGAAGTCTGTGCTGCGCAAGCTGCGCGCCATGGAGCCGCGCCGTTTCGAATCACTGGCGGGCGAAGGCGAGGAATTCGGCCTGGTCATGATTCGCCGCACCGAGGACGGGGACGTGGTGATGCTGGGCGAAGTGCCGGCCAATGCAGCCCTGATCGAAAAGGCGGCGCACCAGCTGTTCGACTGAAGGGGCCTGAATCCAGCCTTGCCATAGCGGCGCAAGGGGTAGGCTTTTCGCGGAATTGTGGCTAGCCGAGGCGCCATGCCTCTGCTGCCCCGGCACCCCTTGCGCATTCAACCCTATTTCGGCCACCGCTCGCGGGAGAGGCTGGTCATTTCCGCACGCGCCTTGCGTGCGCGGGATCCGGGTTTCGGCAAACGATCGCGGCTGCGCGCCATGGAAACGATGGTGCGCCAGTTCATCAGTCATGAAGTTGCCGGCATCACCGTGAAGCTGGAGATTGCGGGCAGCAAAGGCACCTTGCTGTCCCACGAAGGCATCACCGATGGTGAAGGTTTCGTACATTTCGACATTGCCATCGACCCGCACTGGGATTTGCCCGAGCATCCGGTTTGGGAACAAGGCACGCTCCACTGGACAAACACTGAAGGCCCGCAGGCAGTGGAAGCGCACATCCTTGCCCCTGGACATGCCAGCAATCTGGCGGTCATCTCGGATATCGACGACACTATTATCGAAACCGGCATCACCGGCGGCCTGCGCAGCGTGTTGCGCAACTGGCAGCGGGTGTTTGCCCAGATGCCGCACGAACGCATGGCGGTTCCGGGCGCGGATGCTTTCTATGGAAAGCTGGCGGGCGGCATGCTGGACGATGGCGAAAACCGGCCGGTCGCACGCATTCCTGCCACGCGGCGGCCATTCTTCTACATCTCCTCCAGCCCGTGGAACCTGTTTTCCTATCTCGTCGCCTACCAGCGGCTGCGCGGTCTGCCGCTTGGCCCGCTGAAGCTGCGCGACTGGGGTTTCAACCGCAGCACATTCGGCAAGGGCAGCCACGGTGCGCACAAGGACGCCGCAATCTCTGGCATTCTGGGGATGTATCCGCATATGCGCTTTGCCCTGATCGGGGACGATACGCAGGGCGATCTGCCTGCCTTCGCCCGCGCGGTGGAGGAGCATCCCGGCCGCATAGCCGCAATTTTCCTGCGCACGGTGGCCTCGGAAACGTTTTCTCCCGAAGAGCAGGCCGCGCGCCAGCGGATAGTGGACACAGGCGTTCCACTGTGGATGGGCGACAGCTACCACGAGGGCGAGGAATTCCTGCGCACGGTGGGCTTCACGCCGGACGGCGAGACGGAGCAGATCGTGCACGCGGTGGACAAGAGCGGTGACACAAACGGCGACGATACGAACGAGGCCGGCGCTGTATCAGGCGGGTAAATCTTCAGTTCCGGTTCATGGCGCAAATGGCTAGGCTGGCCGCCGAAGCCATGGCCATTTTCAAAACCCTTGTCGCCCGCACGCTGGCCCTGCTGGCCGCGCTCGCATTGACCGTGCAACCTGCTGCCGCGCAAAGCATCTCGATCCTGCGCGATGCGGAGACCGAGCAGCTGTTGCAGGATATGGTCGATCCGCTGGCCGAAGCCGCCGGGCTGGGGGAAGGCGCGGTGGACGTGGTGCTGCTCAACGACAGCTCGGTAAACGCGTTTGTCGCGGGCGGCCAGCGCATCTTCGTCCATTCCGGGCTGATCAATGCGGCTGACAATGCCAATGAAGTGCAGGGCGTACTGGCCCACGAACTGGGGCATATCACGGGTGGCCACATCAATCGCTTTTCCGAAGGTGCGGGCAACGCCACGCGCATCACGCTGCTTTCCGCGCTGCTTGCCGTGGGGGCAGCGCTGGCAGGCGGCGGCGAAGCGGCGATGGGCGTGCTGGCTGCCGGACAGCAGGCGGCCATGGGCAGCTTTCTGGCGTTCAGCCGAGTGCAGGAAGCCAGCGCCGATGCCGCGGGGGCGCAATTCCTGTCCGATGCCGGGATCAGCGGGCGCGGCAGCATTGCCTTCTTCGAGAAGCTGCAGAGCTATGAATTCCGTCGCAATATCAGTCAGGATCAGGACCGGGAGTATTCCCGCACGCACCCGCTTTCGGGCAACCGCATCGCCCGGCTGCGTGAGGATTATGAGGCCGACCCGGCCTGGAACGCGCCGGGCGACCCAGAGATGGAAGAGCGTTTCCAGCGCGCGAAGGCCAAGCTTTTCGGCTACCTCGCCGCGCCAGAGCGGACGCTGAACAGCTACCCCGATTACATGACCGGCGCCCCTGCCCGCTATGCCCGCGCCTATGCCTACCACCAGCAGGCGAAAGTGGATAAGGCGCTGGAAGAGGTGGATGCCCTGATCGTCATCGATCCCGACGACCCCTATTTCCTGGAGCTGAAGGGCCAGATCCTGCTGGAATCGGGCCGCGTGAGCGAAGCCATTGCGCCCTTGCGCGAGGCCACGCGACTGACCGGCTCCAACCCGCTGATCGCTTCCAGCCTTGGCCATGCGCTGATCGCCACTGAAGATCCGGACAATCTGGAGGAGGCTGAAAGCGTGCTGCGCGCCGCAGTGGGTCGCGATCATGAGAATCCTTTTGCCTGGTATCAGCTGGGCGTGGTTTACGGCCAGCAGGGCGATATTCCGCGCGCGCGGCTGGCCAGTGCCGAACAGCAGGTGATGCAGGGCAACTTCGCAAGTGCTCTGGCGAACGCACAGGCGGCCGAAAGCGCGCTGCCGACAGGTTCGGCCGACTGGCTGCGCGCGCAGGACGTGGCCTTGCAGGCGCGCGGGCTGCTTGAACGACAGCGGGATCGAAACTAGAGCTAGTCCATGCGCTGGATTGCAATGACCGCTCTCGCCCTTGTCGCCGGTTTCGCCGGGGCTGCCGCGTGGGACTTTGCAGGCCTTGGCCCGGATCGCACGCGCGAGGCTCTGATGGCCAATCCGGAAATCCTGCCCGAAGCGATCGAGGAATTGCAACGCCGCGAAATGCTGGCCCGGATCGAACCGGTGCGCGGCGAGCTGGAGGCACCCTTTCCCGGCGCCATTCTGGGTAACCCCGATGGTGAAATCACCCTGGTCGAATTCTCCGATTACGCATGTGGCTATTGCCGCATGAGCGTGGCACATGTGAACCAGCTGATCGCGGCAAATCCCGATTTGAAAGTCGTCATCCGGGAATACCCCATCCTCTCTGCCGGCAGTGCCGATGCCGCGCGCATGGCGCTGGCCGCCGCGCAGCAGGGCCGGTTCGAGGAATTCCATAACGCCATGTTCTCGTTCGAGAACCTGACTCCCGAGAATATCGAAACGGCGGCGCAACAGGCAGGCATGGACATGGCCCGCGCGCGCACCGCCATCGAATCCGGCGCATTCGAGAACCAGTTGCAGAACAACGTCTTTCTCGCCCGCAACATGGGCATTTCCGGCACGCCTGCCTGGATTGTAGGCAATCAGGTGTTTTCCGGTGCTGTCGGACCGGAAGCGTTGAGCGATGCAATCGCCGAGGCCCGCGATTCCTGAGGCAGATCGCCTCGAACGGGAGGTCGCTCCCGCTCAGCAACCGCGGGCAAGCGGCGCATACAACGCCAGATTGGGCGGGATAGGCATGCTCCCGATCAGTCCACGGCCATTCTTTGCTGACAAGAACAAGGCGTTCTGGCGGCTACAGATGCTGGGCTGGGGTGGCGCAGTGGTGTTCCGCGCAGCCACGGTCATCGCCAACGAACGCCCGCCGGACTTTCTCATCACCGTTCTGATCGGCGCGATTGCGGGCTTTTCCATCAGCACCGTGCTGAGCGTCATTTATTCCAATCTCATCAACCGCAAGCCGTTGGTAACATGGACGTCCACCGCCGTAGTGCTGCTTGTCGCAGTGGCGATTTCCTCTTTCATCAACGCCTGGACAATCGACGTCTATCAAGGTGGTAGCGAGGCCGGATTCCTGCAGCTGATGCTGGGTGTCGCCTACATCGACATGACGCTGCTGGGCGCCTGGTCGGCGCTGTATTACGCGATCAACTTCTTCCTGCAGGTGGAACAGCAGGCGGACCGGCTGGAGCGGCTGGAAACACAGGCCACCAGCGCGCAGCTGGCCATGTTGCGCTATCAGTTGAACCCGCATTTCCTGTTCAACACGCTGAATTCCATCTCCACCCTGGTGCTGCTGGGCGAAACGCGGCCCGCCAATGCCATGCTCACGCGCCTGTCCAGTTTTCTGCGCCACACGCTGGTAAACCAGCCGGGCGGGAAGGTGACAGTGGAGCAGGAGGTGGAGACATTGAAGCTCTACCTCGATATCGAACGCATGCGTTTCGAGGACCGGCTGCGCACCGATTTCCAGATCAGCGATCAGGCCGCAACCGGCTGCATCCCGTCCTTCCTGCTGCAGCCGCTGATAGAGAACGCGATCAAATACGGCGTTTCCGCGCAGGAAGAAGGCGCGCGCATCAGTCTGTCCGCGCAAGTAATCGGCAGTATGCTGCGGCTGATCGTGTCCGACACCGGCCCCGGCCTCCAGGGCACGCAGCGCAACGCCGAATCGCTGGCGCACACGCCATCGTCCACCGGCGTAGGGCTGGCCAACATCCGTGATCGGCTGGCACAGGCCTATGGCGAAAATCACCGTTTCGAAATCGAAACGCCGCCCGATGGCGGGTTTACAGTTATTATCGAGCTTCCCTTCGAACCGGCGGAGGCAGAAGAGAAGGCGCGTGGGGCGGAGAAACTTCCGCGTTCATCGCGTGTTTCACACACACCGGCTGCAACAGGGTCGAAGCAACCAACCGAAAGTGACGGCACCCCCGTCCCAGCCCCCCGAACCGGAGCCAATGCATGAGCATCCGCACAATCATCGTCGACGACGAGAAACTCGCCATCCAGGGCCTGCAACTGCGCCTGGAACCCTTCAGCGATATCGAAGTGATCGAAACCTGCGCCAACGGGCGCGAAGCGATCCGTGCGATCAAGACGCAGAAACCCGATCTGGTCTTTCTGGACATCCAGATGCCGGGTTTTGACGGCTTTTCAGTGGTGAAAGGCGTGATGGACGTCGATCCGCCGCTGTTCGTTTTCGTCACCGCCTACCAGGAACACGCTATCCGCGCGTTTGAAGCGAATGCCGTGAATTACCTGATGAAGCCGGTGGACGAGGACAAGCTGGCCGATACCGTGGAACGCGTGCGCCAGCGCCTTGCCGAAATGCGCTCTGCCGAAGAGGCGGAGAAACTGAAGGACGTTCTCGCCGAAGTCAGCCCCGACAGCCTCGAATCGATTTCCGACGAGGGTGAGGCTGCAGGGCGATACGAGAAGATGATCAACGTGAAGGATCGCGGCCAGATCTTCCGCGTCGATGTCGACACGATCGAGCATATCGAGGCTGCAGGCGACTACATGTGCATCTACACCGGCGACAATTCGCTGATCCTGCGCGAGACGATGAAGGATCTGGAACGGCGACTGGACCCGAAGAACTTCCAGCGCGTTCACCGCTCCACCATCGTCAACCTCGATCAGGTGCGGCAGGTGAAGCCGCACACAAATGGCGAATGCTTCCTCGTGCTCGATTCGGGCGCCGAGGTGAAGGTTTCGCGCAGCTACAGGGATGTTGTCGCGCGCTTCGTGCATTAGTTTGTTTGCGAAGCCGCCTCCGCGGCTTCGTCCTCGCTAGACGCGCAGCAGAGCTGCGCCCGCTGCGGGCGGGCGTTCGCCCTTGCGGTCGCTGCGCGACCGATGCAGGGAGAAATGATGACCGACTTCTCAATTCCCGGCTTCGACCTTCACGCATTTGTCCGCGAGACGCTGGCCGAAGACCTTGGCGAAGGCCTGCCCGGCGGCGGGGTGGACGTAACCGCCACCAGCGTCATCCCCGCCGATGCGCGCTTTCAGGGCGTCATGGACAGCCGCGATGCCATCACCGTGGCGGGCCTGCCGGTTGCGGTGGCTTTCTTCCGCTACCTGGACCCCCACATGCGGATAGACGTGCTGGTGGAGGAAGGCGAACAGGTCGCCCCCGGCACCGACTTGATGCGCCTGTCCGGCAACGCCCGCGCCATGCTGACGGCGGAGCGCAGTGCGCTCAACACCGTGCAGCACCTCTCCGGCATCGCCACGCTGGTGCGCCAGTATGTCGATGCGATGGACAATCCCGATTGCACCCTGCTCGATACCCGCAAGACCATTCCCGGCCTGCGCCACATCGAGAAATATGCGGTGCGCATGGGCGGCGGCAACAATCACCGCATGGGCCTGTGGGATGCGGCGATGATCAAGGATAACCACATCCTCGTAGCCGGGAACGTGGGCGAGGCGGTGCGCCGCGCGCGTGATGCGGGGGTGAAGAACATCATCTGCGAGGTCGACCGGCTCGACCAGATCGAACCCGCGCTGGCCGCAGGTGCAGACCACATCCTGCTCGATAACATGGAGCCTGAGACCCTCAGCGAAGCCGTGGCGATGATAGCAGGCCGTGCCAGAACCGAGGCAAGCGGTGGCATCAATCTCGAAACCATCAAGGCCAAGGCCGCAACGGGCGTGGACTACGTTTCGGTGGGCCGCCTGACGCAAAGCGCGCCTGCCGCCGATATCGGACTGGATTTCACTGTCGAATGAAGCGCGCACGCGGCCCGCGTCCATGGTCCGTGCGGCTATTTGCAGCCCTCTTTCTCGGCGTGGCGCTGATATTGCTGGTCCGGCGGTTGTCCGATCCTGTCGAATTCGCATTCGTCATAGATCGCTATGTTTCGCTCCAGACAGACTTTGAAGATACCGGGATCATCCTCGCTTCGGCGCTTTTCGCCATCGCCTGCATCCCCGTGGCGCTGATCTGGTTTCGCGCCAGTCGCATCGCTCGAATCCTGATTGGCGTGATGGCGGGGCTCGAGCTCTTCCGCCTGCCAGACCTCTTTCTGAGCTGGCCCTATGTGCCTCCGGTCGAACTTGTCGTGACAGCAGTGCCGCTGATCGGGCTTGTATTGCTGTTCACGCCTTCGGCCAATCGCTGGATAGCCATGAAAGGAAGGCGCGAAGCCGATGCCTCTGCGTGACCTTGCCCTTGCCATGGCCGCCCTTGCCGCCTTGCCTGCCACGGCTCTGGCCCAGGCCTACCAATGCCGTGTGCCTTCCGGCCCTGTATCCCTCCCGCAAGTCGAGCGCGAGGGGCCGGTGCGCGAATCGCGTGTTGCCGGTTATACTCTCGCACTCAGCTGGAGCCCGGAATTCTGCCGCTTCCGCGATGACCAGCTGCGCCACGCGCGCCAGTGCGGCGGGCGGGCCGGGCGGTTTGCCTTCATCGTGCACGGCCTGTGGCCCGAAAGCGGACCGGGCAGGTGGCCGCAATGGTGCCCGACGCGCCGCCAGCCCAGCACCGCCGAAGTGCGCGCGAGCATGTGCATGACGCCCGACCTCTCGCTGCTCGCCTGGCAGTGGGAAAAACATGGCGCCTGCATGACGCCAGACCCGGACACCTACCTTCGCGTCACCCGAATCCTGTGGAACAGCCTGCGCTGGCCCGATTTCGACCGCCTCTCTCGCCGCGACGGCCTCACAGCGGGGGCGATCCGCGAGACCTTTGCCGAGGCAAACCCCTACTGGGATGCGGAAGACGTGGGACTTTTGGTAAACGAGCGCGGCTGGCTGCGCGAAATGCGCCTGTGCTACGGCACCGACTTCATGCCCACGGCATGTGATCGGCAACGGTTCGGGCCACGCGATGATGCGCAAGTGCGCATCTGGCGAGGGCTGTAGCGTGAGTCCTTCCGTTGATTGGTAACGGTCGATTACCTGTGCGCCTCGTTGACCGGGCAGGTTGGACAGGAAGGGATCAGCCAGTCTTGGCTGTTTCTTCGTTTCCCACCGGGATTCCCTCCGCTTATGTGCTGCCGATATATGCCGCGCTCTGCTTTCGATGTGTTTGATTATTCGAGAAAGAATCGTCGTTAATCGGAATTCATATTCAGGCGCCGAAGGAAGCAGTATTGCGTCGCTGGTCGCTACTTTGGGGGATTAGCAATGAACAAGAGATTCGCCCGCGATGAGCGGGGCAGTTCTGCGGCCGAATACGTCCTGATCCTCGGAACACTCGGGTTATTTGTGGCGTTTGGCACTGTCGCCTTAACATCCGCGATGCGCGACGATCTGGCAGCTCAGGGCCAGGAAGTTTCAGCGACCAGCATGGCTCCGCCAACTCCGTCCGCAACGCCGGCACCGACGCCTGCTCCAACTCCGGCTCCAACTCCTTCGGCCTCACCAACGCCGACCCCGTCACCCACGCCCACCAATCCGGGCAACGGAAACGGCAATCCTAACTGCAAACCCAAGAAGGATTGTTAGCGCTCATACGGCGTCCTGCTGGATTGGGGGCTGAAAGCAGAGGCCGTGCTGAAAGTTCGAAAGCAGATCATAAGCGGCCATTGCGACCTTACCGCCTCTCCCCGAAAAACCCGCGCAGCAATTCCGCCGCCTCGCCCTCGCCCAGCCCTGAGTACACTTCCGGCTTGTGCAGGCACTGCACCTGCTGGAACACCCGCGCGCCGTGCTCTACCGCGCCGCCCTTGGGGTCGCTGGCGCCGTAATAGAGGCGTGCCAGCCGGGCATGGCTGATCGCGCCGGCGCACATTGGGCATGGCTCCAGCGTGACATAGAGATCGCAACCGGTCAGGCGTTCGTCGCCCATTTTCTCCGCCGCCGCGCGAATCGCCACCATCTCGGCATGGGCGGTGGGATCGTGATGCGTGCGGGTGAGGTTGTGGCCCTCGCCCACCACCACACCATCCTTGACCACCACCGCGCCAACGGGCACTTCGCCCACGGACGCCGCCTCCTGCGCCAGTTGCAATGCGCGCCGCATCGGTTCGGGAGTGGACCATTTCGCCATGCAGCAGGGCTACCGCGAAGCTTGACGAATCTCCACCCCCCCTGTATGCGCGCTCCTTTCCCAGCCTAAAAGCTGTACCGAACAACCGTTT
>MDTG01213265.1_pt1 | contig 30172 bp, 27 predicted proteins | sample 811421 | NCBI WGS metagenome assembly MDTG01 (sample SAMN05326645, study PRJNA326480) | marine metagenome | isolation source: seawater | place: Pacific Ocean: South East | collected 2011 | reverse complement strand
TTAAAAAAGTTTCAATATCTTTCAATAGTAAACTTTATTTTTTATACAATTTCATTAAATATTCCATCAATTTCATTATTATTAAAAAATTATAGTTTTGAAGATTTAATTATTTTATCAATTTCTATAAAAATTTCAGCTATTTTGGTTTCATTATTTTTATTAAAAAATTATTTTAAAAGAGAACAAAAAAATAAATACAATTTTTTAAAAGTAATAAGAAAATATTCAAAATGGTATTTTCTTTATAATATTAATATACAAATATTCGATATTTTAGATAAATACCTAATAAAAATTTTTATTAGCCCGGCAGCTTTAGCTATATTTAGTATTCCATATCAACTTGCTGGAAAGATTACAATTTTTTCAAAAAGTATTTCAGCAGTTTTGCTTCCTGAAATATCAAATAGCAAAAAAAGTGATAAGGGAAATTTTGTTCAATCACTTTACTTTTATACTATTAGTGTTGCACTAATGTTATTAATAATTTTTCCATTTTTAGATGAGTTTCTTCTTTTTTGGCTTAAAGATCAGTTTACACAACAAATTTTGGATCTAACAAAAATTTTTTTAATAATAACGTGGTTATCAGGTATATCTCATATTTTAATAACCTACTTTGAGGGTAAAAAAAAAATAAAATTTAATACTTTAATGGAACTTTACTTATTATTTCCTTTTTTAATTTCTATAGTTATCGTTGTGTTGAATTTTAAAAATTTAATTTATATTTCTAGCGTATTATTAATTAAAGAAATAATATTGTTGATATTAAGAACTCAAAAAATTAAAAGTAAAATCGAAAACTTAATGTCAATTTATTTTTTAATAACTTTGGTAATTTTAAATTTAATTATCAATCTAAATTACGAAGCTTATTTTATTTACACTTTTTTAATACTACTTATTTTTAGTATCTCTCTAATTTTGAAAAAATATAAAATATGAAAACTGCCTTTTTATGTTTTTTCCCAGTTTTTCCAACCAATATGGGTTCGGCAGAAGTAATTCGAAGTTTATTCTTGTGCTGGCCTGGAAAAAAAAAACTATTTCAAATTTCTCACTTAAAAAATGTTAGAAATGATAATAATTATGAGAATATAAATATATTTTATGAAAAACCATTGTTTAAAATTATTGTTCTACCAATTTTAATTTTTAAATGCCTAAAATATTTAAAAAACAGTAAAAAAAAATTAGTTATAATTGAGGGTCCTAGTTGGATTGGGTACAGTTTTGTAACATTAATTGCCCTAAAACTTTTATCTCCTAAAATTAAAATCATATATCACTCACATAGTATTGAATATGAAGTAAGAAAGATGTTAGCTTATAATTTTATTACAAATATAACAAAAAGATTAGAAAGATTTGTCTTTAAAAATTCGAACATATCTACCTCTGTATCAGACATAGAGAGAAATAAAATTAAAAAATTATATGGTGTTAAGTGTTTAATTTTAAAAAACGGAATTTCCAAAAAAATATTAAAATTTAAAAAAAGAAAATATTTTAATTTTAAATATATTATTTACAGTGGATCCTATAAATATTTACCAAATAAACTTGCTATTGATTTTCTTGTAAAAAGTTTGATGCCTAAATTATTAAAAAAAAACCCAAATTTAAAACTTGTATTAACTGGAGGTGGATATACTGAAAAATATAATTTTTTAGTTAATGTTGGCACAGTAAACAAACAAAAACTTTTAAACTTAATTTCAAATTCTAAAATGATGGTAGTGCCTTTAGATAAAGGAACAGGCACCAGAATAAAAATAATCGAAGCGTTATTAGTTGGTTGTAGGGTTCTTTCAACTAAAAAAGGTATTGAGGGTATTTTAATAAAAAAAAATGATACAGTTCATATAAAAAAGAAGCAAAATTTTTATCAATATTTATCAAAAAATCTTAATAAAAATTATAAAAATAAAGTTTCAAAAAGACTTTTAAAAATTTATATCATGGAAAAAATTGTAAAAGAATTTTTAGAAAATAAATATGTTCAAAACTTTTTTAAGACAATTTAGTATAATTTTATCTTATTTAATAAATAAAAATTATAAATTAAAAAAAAAGAAAAATAACTTAATACAAAGTTATATTTCTAAAAAGATAAATAAAATTTATGAAAAAAACCCTAGACTATTAATACATAAAAATCTTTCATTAGAAATAATTGAAATAATTAAAGAAAAAAAATTAGAAACTTTTCTAAGAAACAATTTTATTCAAAATATTTTTTTTATTCATAATAGAATTTTTATTTATTTTGAGCTTAAAGAACTAATTAAAGATATTAATTGGAGACTATGGAAAAAACTAATAAAAGATAATTCAGTTGGAAAGCCTATATGGTATTTTCTTTACCATGAAAGCACAGGAAATAGAATTAGACAAGTATATATTATTAAAAAATTTTTAGATCTTAATCCCGGTATTAAACTAAAAAATTTAAAAAAAATAATTGAAATTGGCGGTGGTTATGGATGCATGTCTGATATTTTTTTAAAAATTAATAAAAAAATTAATTATACCATCTATGACATGTATGAAGTTAACTTGCTACAATATTATTACTTAAAAATGAATAATCATAATCCGAAGTTAAACTCAATTAACAACAAAATTAATTTAATAAATAAATTCAGCGATTTGAAAAAATTCAAAAATAATACTTTACTAATTGCAAATTGGTCCATATCGGAGTTCCCACTGAGTTTTAGGAAAAAATTTTTATCTACTATTAAAAATTCTAAATTTACAATTATATCATTTCAACAAAATTTTGAAAAAATTGATAATTATAAGTTTTTTACTAAACTAGTAAAAAAACTAGGTTATAATTATATTTCTAAAATTGACACTTTTAATCATTACAACAATTCTTTTTTAAATAAAAATAAACACTATATTTTATCAATAACTAAAAAATGAAAATATGTCTGTCTTAATCAAAAAAAATTCTAATTATATTAAAGATTTGTGAAATGTCTTATTTAGAAATAATCGATATAAAATTTTTTATTATTTTTTCTATAATATTTATATCCAATATAATTATACTGAAATATAGATATCAAATTGCTAAAAATCTTAAAATAATTGATATCCCAAATAAACGGAAAATTCATAATAAACCCACGCCACTAATAGGGGGAATAAACTACTTTTTAAGCTTAGTATTTTTATTAGTTTATATTCTTTTTAATAATGAGATAAATTTGCAAAAGTTTATTTCATTAATTTCAATATATTCTTTGTTTTTTTTTGTTGGTTTTTTTGATGATGTAAGAGCACTTTCTGCGAAACTAAGATCTATTGTTATTATTAGTTCATTAATTTTATTAATTCTTTTTGATCCTGAATTTATGATTAATAATCTTAATTTTAAAACCTTAAATTTAAATTATAATTTAAATTATATTTCGTCTTTATTTACACTTTTTTGTATTTTTGCTTTATATAATGCTTTAAATTTTATTGATGGTTATAACGGTTCAGCTATATCGATAATTATATTTTGGTCTATTTTTATTTTTATAAAAAATCCTAATATAGTTTACTTAATTATTATTTTAATTTCATTTCTAATTTTTTCTTATAACTTATCCGGAAAGATATTTTTAGGTAACTCTGGTACGAGTATAATTTCTATTTTTTTTTCTTTATCTGTAATCAACGAACATAACAATGGTATGATTTACGCTGATGAAATTCTTTTAATATTCTTATTCCCAGGGATTGATATGATAAGAGTGACAGCACAGAGATTAATAAAGAAAAAAAATATTTATGATCCAGACAAGACTCATTTTCATCATTATCTAATTTATTCAAAATCAAGATATGTTTGGCAAATAATTTTTGTTTTAAGTATTATTCCAATAGTTTTTTTTACTTTTATTGAAAATTTCATTATAGTTTTATTTATTTCAATTATAATTTATATTTCTTTATTCAAATACTTAAAAAAATATAATGAATAAATTCATAAATATTTAAGTATAATAATAATTTTTACTTTTATTTAAATAGTTTAGTTAAATATAAAATAATTAATAAATGAAACAAATATTTTATTGGGCTAATGATATTGAGAAAAATTCTGGTGAAGGAATTTTAGCAAGAAATTTTCTCAATTTGTTAAAAAAAAAAATTTAAAAATTATAAGTTTAATAATTTAAATAAAATTAAAAAAAGAAATAATGTTTTGTACAATTATTTTACCCCGTTATATGGGATCATTAAAATTTGGAAATATCACTCAAAAGGGCATAAAGTTTGCTACATTAACTATCTTCCAATTTGGAATATTTTAATTTTTTTATTTTTACCAAAAAATACAATCCTTGGACCAATTACCGGTACAATAACCAAGAAAAATATTTTATATAAATTTTTTTGTCTAATTGGGGCATTTATTCTAAAAAGAAGAAAAAAATTACTTTTTTCTCATAGTCAACTAAAAATATATTTTTCAAACAACAAGGAAAATTATTTTGATTTTTTATTTTATAAATTTAAAATTAAAGCTGTTGCTAGAAAAAAAAAATTTAAAATTGTTTTTTATTTTAAAGATAATAACAACAAAGGAAATAATTTTTTAATTAATCTATTAAAAAAAATATCAGAAAAACACAAAGTTGCAGTAATTGGAGATAATTTATCAAAAATTACAAATAAAAAAAATATAACTAACTTTGGTACTTTAAATAGAAATCAAGCTATTAAAGTAATTAATTCTGCAAATTTTGCTTTAACTTCAAAAGAAAATCATTTTAGTTTTTTTGCTTTAGATTGTTTGTCTAAAGGTTTGAGGGTATTCTATAACAAAGATTTAAAAATCTCCAAAGATATAAAAACTAATATGTTTATTCCTATAAACTTTACAAACTTAAATAATTCTATTAATGCAGTGCAAAAAACAATTTGTAAAAAAAGAAATAAAAGGAATTTTTTTAAATTTAAAATAAAAAATTTTGATAAATATCTTGATAATTAAAATAAAAAAAATATTTTGTTTATTTTAAATCAAAATTTTTATTAATGATTTATAGGTCAAGAACCAATTAAATTTTTCAGCTTGTTTAATTCCTTTTTTGATTAGCGATTTTCTTAAAGTATTACTCTTAATTAATCTTTTCATTTTCTTAGATATATCTATATGATTTTTTGGATTAAAATAAATAGCTGCTTTACCATTAATTTCAGGTAGAGCTGAACATTTTGAAATTAGAACTGGAGTCTTATTTTTCATTGCTTCCAAAGAAGTTAATCCAAAAACTTCACAGTAAGAGCTAAAAATATAAAATAATGAATTTTTATAAAATTTTTTTAACAAGCTTGGGTTTAAATTTTCAAAAAAATAAATTTCATTGTTATGAAAATTTTGTTCTACATAGCTATTTATTTCATTAAAATATTTTTTATCCAAAATTTGCATAATAAATACTAATTTAATATTTTTGATTTTATATTTTGTTTTTTTAAAAGCTTTAAGAATTTTCAAAAAATCATGATATCTCACACAAGAGGATACTGATAAGATATATTTATTTTTAAAATTAAACTTTAAACTTTTATTTCCTTTTTCATTATTTTTGTCATCATAGACACCAAGATAATTTACAAAAATTTTTTTAGAATTTAATTTTAACTTTTGTTTTATTTCTTTTTTGGCGAAATTAGAATTCACAATTAGCTTATCAGAAAATTTAATTGACAAAAACATTAAAAATTTAATTAGAAAATTTTTTATTTTTGATCCCGGCATATGATTAAAATGAACCCAGGGTAAATTTGAGTGAATATTAAGAAAGATTTCGATTTTAAAAAGTTTACAAACTAAAGGACAATAATTCATAGAGGAATAAACTTTTTTGATGCCTAAAAATTTTAATTCAAATGGAAATATGATCTGCATCCATATAATTTTTAATAAATTAATACCTAAATAATTTGGCTTAATAATTAATTTAATATTTTTTGGAATTTTATCTATTTTGATATCTTTTAAATAATCTCTTGTTGTGAAAATAAATATTTTTGCCTTAATTTTATTTTTTAAAAATTGCTTTAGTAAGTTTATGTTAAATGATTTTGTTCCACTCTCTAAATTAGTACCTACCAAATCAAGACCTAAAATCATCATTGTTTGTTATATTTTCTTTGTTCTAAGTTAAATAAATAAGCTATAAAAAATATTTTTTGGTATAATATTATACAAAACATAAAAATTATTATCATAAATATTAAATAATGTCAGTTACATTGGGCCTTAACTTCAATCATGCAGATTCATCTGCATGCATATTTGTTGATCAAAAATTAAAATTTGCAATAGAGGAAGAAAGGATAAATCGAACAAAACACTGGGCAGGAATACCTTTTGAGTCAATCAAATACGCTCTTAGAGAAAGCAATCTAGAATTTAATGATATATCTAATATTACAGTAAATACTAATCCAAAATCTAATTTAACTAATAAAATAATTTTTTTTCTCAAAAATTATATATCTGGAAAAAAAAAATTTGAAATTTTAAATAGGTTTAAAAAAAAATTATTTTTAAGTAATGAATTAAATAATTATTTCAATAAGAGTAATGGTAATTTTAAACTTCATTATATTGATCATCATATTTCTCATATATCAAGTGCTTATTACGCTTCTAAATTTAATGATGCAATAGGTTTGTCAATTGATGGATTTGGAGATTTTTGTAGTTTAATGATTGCAGACTGCAGACACAATAAGATACAACCAATTGAAAAACTTTATTTTCCAAATTCACTAGGTCTACTTTATGAGGCTTTTACTCAGTTTATTGGATTTAAAAAATATGGTGAAGAATATAAAATGATGGGTCTTTCATCGCTTGGTGAACCAAAATACACTGAAATAATAAAAAATAATTTATTTAATGATTACAAAAATTTAAAACTTAACCTTAATTTTTTTAATCATAACAAAAACAATTATTTATATAATTTTGTAGGAGAACCTAATCAAGCAGAAATTTTTAATAAAAATGTAAATGATCTTTTTAACAAAGAATTAAATTCAAAAAATTTTAAGGAAGATATCTCAGCATCAATCCAAAAAATTTTTGAACAGTTATTGGACATGATTTTACTTAAATCTAAAAAAAAAATACCTTCAAAAAATCTAGTGTTTGCTGGTGGATGTGCATTAAATTCATTAGCTAATAAAAGAATTTATGAGTCTAATTATTTTAATAAAATATTTATACCTTATGCACCAGGAGATGGAGGTGGAAGTATTGGGTCAGCACTATTTTATTTATCTTCAAAACACAAACAATCAAATTATGAAAATCTTAAAAATCCATACATTGGACCTAGTTTTAATAACAAGCAAATTGAAAATACAATAAATGAAAAAAATCTAAAAAAAAAATATTCCGTGAAATTTTTTACAGATAAAAGTGAATTATATAAATTGCTTGCAAAAAAAATCTATGAAAACAATATCGTTGGTTTTTTTAATGGAAAAATGGAGTTTGGTGCAAGAGCTCTGGGGAATAGATCAATTTTGGCCAATCCTTGTTCACCAAATATTAAAGATGTAATTAATCTAAAAATTAAAAAACGTGAAAATTTTAGACCATTCGCACCCTCAATATTATATGAACATAAAATGAATTGGTTTGGTAATTCAATTGAAAATCCTTATATGTCTGCCGTGGAAAATATACTTTCCGATAAAAGAAAATTAATTCCAGCTGTAACTCACTTTGATGGAACTGGAAGAGTTCAAACTGTTATTAAAGAATATAATATAGATTTTTACTTTTTAATTAATGAATTTTATAAATTAACTAATGTGCCGATATTATTAAACACGTCATTTAATGAAAATGAACCAATAGTTATGAAACCTCAAGATGCAATTAACTGTTTTGAAAGAACTAAAATGGATATTTTAGTAATGGAAAACTATTTTATACAAAGAAATTAAATTAGTATTTTAGTATTTTCTTTCGATCAAAAAAATATCTAAAATCTAAATAACCTTTAATAAATAGTTCTATTATTGATTTAGAGTAATTGCTAACTATATTTTCTCTGAAAAGTATATTATTTATTTTAGTTTTAACTTTATTGTCTCCTCTAATACCCGTAAAAAGATATTTGTATTCTCTAGAAATAATATTAGCACTTCTTTTATCTATACTTTTGATATCACCATAAGGATATGCAAAAAAATAAGTTTTTTTTTTAAATTGCTGTAATATTTTTTTTTTAGGTAAAATTATTTCCTCTTTTAACTCTTTTAAATTGCTAATCTCTGAAAGTCTCAGATGAGATTTTCCATGAGCACCAATTAAATGTCCCATTTTAATTAATTCTTTTATTTGTTTTTTTTTTAGAAATTTATAGTTTTGCTTTGAATTTTTACTTACTATTCTTGAAAGAATTTTTTTTTTATTTTTTTTTTCTAACAAATCTGTAACAATAAAAAAAATTGCTTTTATCTTAAGTTTATTCAATACATTTTTTGCAAAAAAATAATTACTTTCAAAACCATCATCAAATGTAAGCAAAATATTACCATGTTGATTTATGTTATTTAAATTTTTTGGATTAACAAAGTTATAATTTTTTTTTAAGTTTTTTAAAATTTTTTCAAATTTTAAAAAATTCTTTTTTTCAATGTCGTGAAACATTAAAATTTTAAAATTAAACTTTTTCCACCAAATGTTTCTTAACAAACTCGAGAGCAAAAATAATAACTTTTGTTTAAGAAAAATCATAAAACTTTTAAAAATTGTAAAATTTTTTTTATGATTTTAAATTTCCTTAAATAATAATAAAGCCAGAAATAAATAAAAATTGGAAAACCTTTAATATTTTTAATTTTTAAAACATAATTCACACTATAGAATTTATTAGACCACTGTTTTTTGTATTTTTCATCACCTGTTGTAAAATCAAAATTCATTTTTTTCTTTTTATAAAAGTCTAACAACTCTTTGATGTGGAATCTGCCTGGAGAAAATTTATAAACTGGAGAGACAGGAACATAAGGAATTAAGTAATAAAAACTATTAAATTGCTCAATCCCAAAAATTATAGATATGACAGTATTTTTAACTTTCATTTTATGTATTATTAATTTAAAGTTTTTTTCTTTATCATTTGCAACGTTAAAATAAAACATTTTGACTTTATTTGTGTTAAAAGTTCTCTTATTTTTGTTATAATATTGAGTAAATTTATCTTTTACTAATTTCTCAAATATCTCAAAGTTTTCTTTAGTAATATCTGTTTTCTCATAATAAATTTTTTCATTATTGGCAATTTTTTTTAATTTTCTTCTATCTGTTTGTCTAATTTTGGAATTTGTTTTATTGATATAAAAAGTTTGAGTTTCTTCCTTTCCATCAAAATAGCAAGAAGTCGAATATTTTTTTAAAAAATTTTCTAGAAATAAATTTTTATTTTCCAAAACAAATTCTGGAAATTTATCAAACATTAAAATATCAAAGGATAGGCTATTTAATGCCTTTAAAAAAATTGTATTTATTTCCTCAGATTTTTCATGCAAATATTTAAAATCACATATTGGTATATTAAAATCAATAGTTTCACACGATAACCACTTAAGAATCTTTATTGTAAATTTTTTTTGAATGTATAATGGTGCAACAAGAATTGGTTCATTGTTTTCTTTTAACACAATTATATAAATTTTAGATTTATTATTATGGTATATATTTTTACAATTATTAATAAATGTTTTACTTTGAAAAAAAATATTGTTTTTTTTGTAATACAAATTTTTAATAATTTCCTCGACCTCTGAAACATCTATGTCATTATATATTTGATAAGTTATCACTTTGAAGAATCCATTAAGACCTGTCTAGCAAATTTTTTTAAATAATTCCTACCAACTAAATATGAGTCTAACTTTCCAATTATAGAATTTTTTTTACCAAAAAACATTTTTAATTCTGGGTGAAATAAATATTCACAATAATTTAATTGTATTTTCTTAAAATATTTTTTTAATATCTGCTCTTGAAAAATTATATTTCTGTTTAAATAATATAAATTATCAATAGTAGTTTCTTTTTTACTTTCTTTGTTTTTTAAACTTGCTAACTTATTAAAAATTGAAAAATTTAGATTAAAATTATAAAACTTTCCATTTTCAATTAATAAATCACTTACTTTTTTAAAATTATTGTCAAAATTACCGATATGCTGAAATGTTTGCGAACTCCATATACCATCAAATAAATTTTCTTCATCAATAAATTCTTCGAAATTATCATTAATCAAGTAAATTTGTTGAAGATCATTTTGAGATAGAATATTTTTTGCATGATGAAAATTTTCAATAACAAAGTCAAGCGCATAAATTTTTATATCAGGCCGATAAGTACTAATATCCCTCCATAACCAACACCAACCACATCCAATATCTAATATATTGCCGTTTTCTCTAATATTTTTTAAAAAATTTCTTAAAAATAAATTCATTACCTCAATTGAATGATGACGAGAAATTTCGAGTAAATAATTGTTGTAAAATTTTTTTGATAAATTGCTTCTCATCTCAAACTCAACTTTTTGATTGCTGAAATTAAATTCTTTACGATAAATATTATTTACCAAATTATAATTATTAAATATTTTATTAAACATAAATTGAACTATTACTTTAATTTCAAAATTCAAAATTCTCAAATTTTTTCAAAAATTATTATGCAATTAATTTGAATTTTAAATAAATTTTCTTAAATAAATATGATCCAAATGGAATGAATAATATAGGTAAAAATAATAAAGCTTTTTTATATCCTTTTAATTTTAAAATTATCCTAAAACTAATTTTCTTTTTGTTTTCAATTAAACTATGAATCAATTCTTCATAATGAATATTTCTAATAAAAAAAACTTTTGAGTCTTGAAAAAGTTTATCATTTGGTAATTTTTTCGAAATAAGTTTAATAAAATTTTTTTTTTCTTTGTTAATTTTATTCATTTTTAAATAACTATCTGATCCCTCGTGCATTCTCCAATAAGATAATGTTTCATGGATATAATTTATTTTATATATATAGGATAATCTAATAATTAGATCTAAATCATGAATGATGTTATATTTTTCATTAAATCCTTCTTCTAGTTTATCAATATATTCTTTTCTAAACATTACTGCATCAAAGCTTATATTATAATTTCTTATTAAATCGTAAAATCTATATCCAGTTTTAAAAGGTTTCTTGTAAAATGGCTTTCCATTATTTTTATTAAAAAAATAACTATTACACAGAGCTAAGCCATATTTTCTATTTGACAATAAATAAACTTGTTTTTTTAATTTATTTTTATGCCAATGATCATCTGAATCTAAAAAAGTGATAAATTTCCCCTTGGCTTTAGAATAAGCTAATTTTCTTGCTTTCCCTAAATTTATTTTTTTTTTTGAGTAAAAATACTTAAAACGTTTATCACAATATTTGTTAAAAATTAATTTTGTTTTATCATGTGAAGCGTTATCAAAAAAAATAAGTTCAAAATTCTTGTAAGTCTGTTTTTTTAAAGATAACAAAGATTCTTCTAAATACTTTTCGCCATTATGGCAATTCATTATAACAGATACTAAACCCTGATTTTTTTTTACCATTAAATATTTAGTTTTTCTTTTTCTAAATCTTTAATACTAATAATTTTATTGAAATATTTTTTATTTTTATTCTTGATTTCATTAAAATAATTCCATGCCAAAACAATTAATACAGAATTTTTAATTTTTCTATTAATTGGTTTTTTAATTGGAATGTTAACACCTGGAATAAGTTTACCTTGTTTTAATGCATTATCTTCAATTGTAAAATCTATAAAGCTGCTATCTAAATTATAAAAGTTTAATAAAGTTGTTGCTTTTGCAGGAGATCCATAACCTACTAATTTTTGATATTTATTTTTTAAATTTTTGATATTTTTTATTACATTTTCTTTTAAATGATTAACATTATTACCAAACCTTAAATAAGTTTTAAAATCTTGAATACCAAATTTTTTTTCATTATTTAAAAGTAACCTAATACTTTTGTCTTGTTTTTTATTAATGTTGCTAGACAAAAATATTCTTAATGATCCTCCATGAGTATTTATTTCTTCTGCTTTAAAAATAGTAAGCGAACTATTTCTAAAAAAATATAATAACGAAGTAAGAGTCCAGTAATTATAATGTTCGTGATAAATATTATCAAAAGTTAAATCTTTCATCGTCTTTAGTAAATATTGAACTTCAATAATAACTGTACCCTTTTTACTTAAAATTTTTTCTAAATTTTGAACAATTGATTTAAGATTGTCAGAGTGTGCAAAGACATTTGACAATAATATTAAATCCATTTTTTTTCTTATTTTTTTAACAGTATTCTTTGAGAAAAATTCATTGAAAGTTTTTATTTTATAATTTTTGGTAATTTTTGCTAAATTTTTAGCTGGTTCTACAGCATATAAGTTTTTAAATCCTAATTTTTTAAATGGAATAAGTCCAGATCCATCATTACTTCCAATATCTAAAATCTGAGAGGATCTATTAAGCTTCAGCAATTTAACATATTTTATAGATGCATGTTCAAAATGTTTAACTAATGAATTAGATGCAGAAGAAAGGTATAAATAATTTGAAAACATTTGTTTTGGATCTATTGAAACAGAAAGTTGAACATTGCAGCAGTTGGTACAAAAATTAACTTCCAGAGGATATTTTTTTATTTTGCTCTTATGACTTTTAATTAAATTATTTGCCAAAGGTTGAAAACCTAATGATAAAACTCTTTTAAATTTAGATTTGTTACATGATCTACATGTAAATTTATAATTTTTTAATAAGATTTTTCTTTCATCTTCATTAACAATTTTTGAGGGAATAGTATGTGTAATCCCGTAGTTTTTATGTTCTCTTTCGCCTCTCACTAAATTTAAAAATTCTGTATCTTTACTAAAAACCATTGAATGAGCTACGTTAGGTTTTGTGACTATTAATTCACCTTCATTAACTACATGGGTAATTTTTTTTGCATCTTGATTTAACAAATCTTGATAAACACTTATAAATTGACCATTAGTAACCAAGCATTTCTGTTCTTGAACAGGGTGATAATGGTTTGCCCTTACAGTTCCCTTTTTAGAAGTAATGTGCCCAATCAAGTTAATAGGTTCAGTTAATTCAAAATTATTTATTTTTCCTCTTTTATCAACAAATTCGTTTTCTCCATAAAAGATATGCTCTAAGTTATTTTTATTCTCTACAAATTTCCACTTTTCAATCATATCTTTGATGGCTTCCTTTAAATTATACAAAAATCGAAAACCAGTTTTTAACAATTTTTTATTTGATATGGTGTAACCTAAATTGGGAATTTCATCTTTTGTTTCAATTATTTCAAGTTTTGGATTTATTTTTTTACATATTAACGCAACATCTTTTACTGTAACAGTTTCTTTCGAAAGGTGAAAAATTTGATTTTTAATTTTTTTATTTTCTTCCATAAATTTGAAGCACCTAACAACATCAATTAAAGAAACTAGACTTTTGAACTGTTTTCCTCCTGCAAATAATTTTATTTGACCATTTTGTGAAGCTATTTTAGAAAATAAGTTGGGCATTATACCTAGTCTCATAGTATCTGATGAATAACCATATACTGAGCCTAATCTTAATATTATAAAATTATTTGATTTTTTCTTTATATCTAATTCGTTTTGACACTTACTTTTTGAATAAGCAAGAACAGGCTTTGGATTTTCGTCTTCAGTTATATTTTTTTTAACAGTTGACATTCCTTCAAATACCACATGTGTCGATGGAAATATAAATCTGCAATTTTTTTTTATAGAACTTAATAAGTTCAAAGTTCCTTCAACTGCAACTTTATTTATTTCATCATTTAATTTGGGATTGCTCTCATTTTTGGTATATGCTACGTCTGTAACACCTGCTAAATGTATCACGGAATCTGCGTCAAATACGTGTTTTTTTATGAAATTTTTATCTAATGAGTCACCCTGTTGAAAACTGATATTCCAAGATTTCAGTTGCGCCACTCTCTCTGATATAAATCTTTTATCTATAGCAACTATTTTGTAGTTCCAACTTACACCAGAATATAGCCTACATAGTTCAGTTCCTAAATAACCAAGGGCACCAGTTATAACAATTTTTTTTTTCAATTTTTGAATTTTCCTTTAATAATCTCTAATAAAACAGAAAAAATATGATAAAATCTTATCTTTTTTCCCTCATCATATCCTCTTCCATCATAATTAATTGGGACTTCATAAAATTTTTTTCCTTTTGATATTACCTGACAAAGTATTTCAGCATGTTGTTCAAATCCAACTGTCTTAATCTTATCTACAGAAATTAAATTTCTTTTAAAGCATAAATAACATGAATAAATATCTGTAAATGTAGTAAAATACAAAAAATTGAAAAAAGTGGTCAAAATAATATTCCCGACCTTGTTATAAAAATTATGTGAGCGTGAATAATTTTTATAATTTAATCTTGAACCAATTATGACATCAACATTTTGAATTTGGTTAATTAACCTAATAAATTCCTCAATATCTTTTGGATTATATTCTAAATCAGCATCCTGGAAAATTACATAATTTCCTAAGCATTTTTCTAAAGCTTTTTTAACAGCATATCCTTTTCCTCTATTACTACTATATGAAATTAGTTCTCTGTATAAGTTCTTATTTTCTTTTAATATATTCAAACTATTGTCTGTTGATCCATCATTTACCGCAATTATTTCAAAATCAAAATTATCTAGATTTAGATCATTGAGCCTTTTTAAAGCTTTTAAAATTGTTTTTTCTTCATTATAAAAAGGGAAAACAATTGATAGTAAATTTTCTTTTGTATTATTAAAATCTAAATTTGTGACCATAAAAATTAATAATTATTTTACAATAATAATTCCATCCAAGAAGTATGATAAAAATCTTTCAAATTGCATAACTTATATTAGAAAATATTATAAAAAAACAGAGTTATTTATATTATTAGATGAGAAAACTTCAAAAAAATTCGATAAGAATACATATGTATTTTATTTTAAAAATAAAAATATTGGCTTTAAAAGAAATTATGCAGCAAAAAAATCCTCTAAAGAATATCTGGTTTTTATAGATAGTGATGCTTACCCCAAAAAAGGGTGGTTAGAGAATTTCTTAAACATATTATTGAAAAAGAAAAAATTATCTGCAATTGGTGGTCCAAATTTGTCTCCACCAACTAAAAACTCTGAAAAAAAAATTGTATCTAAAATAAGAAAATTACCTTTCGTAACTTTAAATAATTTTATTAAAAGTAAATCTTTAAGCCGATTTACTGATTTTTTACCCTCATGCAACCTTTGTGTTAAAAGAAAAGATTACTTAAATGTGGGTGGTATGGATAATAAAATTTTAGCCGGTGAAGAAATAAGGTTATTTTATTATTTAAATAAAAATAAAAAAAAAATATATTTTTCACAAAACTCTCCCGTTTATCATATTGATAGAAATTTGATAAATTTTTTTAGGCAAAGAATGACCTATGGTACCGAAGCAAATCTTTTTTTAAAATACCCAAATAAACAAACTTTTTTATTTTTACTATCTATTTTACCAATTTTTAATTTTTTATTTGTGATTTTATCGATACCATTTTATGAAACGTTCTTTTTTAAACTTAATACTATTTGTTTATTTTCGACATTTATTATAAGTATATTTTATGCGATAAAAATATCTCATTTAAAAATGTTTTTTAAATATCTTAAAGCAATTCTAATGAGTATATATGGACCCGGTATAGGATTTATTCTTCAGTTTTTTACTAAAGAAAGTGATCAAAAAAGAAGATATAGACAAGTATGATTTCAAATAACAAAATAAAAATTATTAACTTAATAAAAAACATTTATTTTAATAAAAAAACGCCAATAAGCTTAATTCATTTTATTACAAATAGATGTAATGCAAGATGTTCATTTTGTTTTATTGATTTTGATAATCCACAAACTTTCAAAAATGAATTAACTTTAGAAGAAATAGGTCAACTTACAAAAACTTTGGGCAATACTTTAATGAACGTTAACTTCACAGGGGGTGAACCTTTTGCTAGAAAAGATATTATTGATATTGCAAAATTATACATTAAAAACTCTACCATTAAGTCAATATATATAACTACAAACGGTAGTTTGCCTGATAGAGCAATTAATTTTTGCAATGAAATAAATGCTTTTGATAGCAGTGTAGAAATTAATCTCCAAATTTCTATTGATGATCTTCCAGAAAGGCATAACAAAGTAAGAAAGATAAAAGATTTATTTGAGTCCTGTATAGAACTTTATAGAAAAGTAAAACTATTGAAATTAGAAAAAGTTTCAGCGACGGTGAGTATAACTGTAAGTCATGAAAATTGTGATAATATAGAAAAAATATTTAATGTTTTAACTACTGAATATAAAGTAGATGCTATAAAATGCTGTATTGTCAGAGATGAAGGTGTTTATAAAACACCAGATGAAAAAAAAAGAAAAATTCTTGAAGGATATTCGTGGCTAACAAATAAAATAAAAGAATACCAAAAAAACAAAAAAATTGTTAATTACAACAACACTTTTCAAGGAAAACTTCATAATGCGAAAGATGAAATATCTTGGGAAATGGTAAAAGAAATATATTTAAATAACAATTTTATAAGTAATTGCCATGCTGGAAGTTTGTTTGGAATTATTTCAGCAAATGGCGATATATTTCCATGTGAAATTCTTGAAAATAAAAAATATGGTAATTTAAGGGAAAATAATATGAATTTTATGAAAATATGGCAAAGTGAACTATCAAGAAAAATAGTTAAGAAAGATATAATTCAAAAAAAATGCAGATGTACATATGAGTGTGGAATGTCATTTAATATTTTAGGTAATTTAAGATACCATCCAAAATTATTTTTAAACTCAATATTTTAAATTATACATCTTAGTTTAACATTCTTTGAATTTGAAAAGTAAATTTTGCCAAAATATTCAAAAGAGTTATCAAAATCTAGTAAACAAATTTTTTTACTAGATTTAATTTGACTAACATCGATATTTTTTTCAAAATTAACATATCCATATTTAAACAAAGTATTTAAGTTTTCAAAATAACGATTCTTATGCAAAATAGTTATTTTTTCAAAATTTTTTAAAGTTTTATTAATTTCATTTATATCATTATAGTTAAAATAATTTTGATAAACTTTGCTGATTTCTTCTCTTGAATTTATTTTATCATTATAGTTAAGAATTTTCTTTGAAATATATTTATCCCAATTATCTCTATTAGTTGACTTAATAAAATTATTTTCAAAATTATTTTTAGTTGTTAACATGCTATAACCATATGGATTTTCTCTAAGGGATACTTCTAAATGATATAATAGTAAAACAAAAATCGTAGAGTAAGATAGGCCTTTTAATAAAAAATAAAACCAACTATTTATTGATTTTTCATAATTAAGTATAATCGAAAATATTACTAAAACTATACACGAAGAAGCTAAAAAAATTCTTGTGTATTGAATATTAGATTTCCATAACAAAAATAGTAATAAAAATAAAAATGTTAAGAAAATTAAAATTTTAAATTTTTTAAAATAAAATGGTGTAACAAAAATTATTAATGTAACTGGACTTAACCAACCAGTTGAACCGTATCCCTTGGGATTTATGATATAATCCTGAATAAAACCAAAATAAGTTCTACTTAATCCAAGAGAATTATATATTAATATATAAATCTCATTTAATATCGGAATGCCTAATGAAAGATTGTAAGAATTTTGAAGATATTCAACTGACCAGCCCTGTGAATACATGGGATCTGAAAAAAAATTTATCCAAAAACCATTTAACGGATAAAATGGATTTTGAAAATTTATTAAATTAAAAAAAATTTGTGGAAAAGAAATTAATAAAAATAAAAATATTAAATAAAAAAAATTAATTAAACTTTTTTTTTTGTTAGAAATAAAAAATTGAATTAAAAATATAATGCACGAAATTAATAATACATATATTCCACTCAATCTTGATGAAAATGCTAAAAAACCAAATAAAACAGATAAAAACGCAATATCTGGTATATAAATTTCCTTATTATTTTTGTTTTCGAAAAAAATATTTTTATAAAGATGAATTAAAAAAATTATTGAAGTAAGCTCATACGCAAATAGCAAAAAGTCAGTTTTCATAGAATGATAACCGACATAAGATAATTCCGGTATTAATATAAATATAATAGATGTTAATACTGAAATTTTTTTTGATTTACAAAATACTAAACAGGTTATGTAAAAAATAATTAAACAACCTATAAAAATTAAAAATCTTATTAATCTAGCTAAAATAAAATTGTCTGTTACATAATAAAATAAAGAAAAACTTATTTCAGCAAAACGAGGAAATAAACCAAATACATTATCTTTAAAAACCCAACCCTGTGCATAAAGTTTAGTATAGTACCCATATTGCGAAATTTCATCTTGATCGTTCCATTCAACAAATATTCTATTGAAATATATTAATAAAATAAAAAAAATTATTGACCATAGAAACTTATTATCTTTTATTAAAAAATCTTTAAAATCAATTGATTGGTTTTTCTGTTGTAAAAAAAAACTTACTAAACCTAAAGAAGAAAAAAAATAAAATATGATTACAACAAAACTAATACTTTTATTAAAATAATAACTTATATTTGAAATGACTCCTAAAAAACCTACTGTCAGAAAAAATATAATTACTAATTTAAATAAATTTGAATATAAACTGCTTTTAGCAGGAGTAATGTTGTTAATTGAAATTAAAATATTTAATTTTTTTAATACAAAATAAATAAAATAATTTAAAAAGAAAAAACTAATTGTAAATATAAATAAGTTCATTATAGATATATTTAATCTTTTTTTATACCAAGTTAACTAAAATTATTAATGAAAAATTCTAATATACCTTGCTTAATATTATGTGGAGGAAAAGGCACACGTTTTGGTAAATTAACAAAAAAAGTTCCTAAACCAATGTTAAAAGTAAATGGTAAACCAATTTTAATTCGCATAATGGATATTTACATTAAAAATGGCTTTCGTAAATTTATAATACTTGCAGGATACAAAAAAGAAATAATTAAAAAATATTTTTCAAATAAGATTATTTATAAAAACAAAAAAAAATTTGATGTATTTAAAATAAATAAAAGATTAGTTGAAATTAGAATTTTAGATACAGGTTTAAATTCCTTAAAAAAAGAAAGAATTCAAAAGGCTAAAAAGATTATTGAGTCAAAAAATTTCTTTCTTACATACGGTGATGGTTTAGGCAATATCAATATCAAGAAAAGTTTAAATTTACATTTAAGAAAAAAATCACTAATAACTATTACTGCAGTTAGACCGCCATCTAGATTTGGTGAACTTAAAATCAAAAATAATACGGTTTTAAATTTTAATGAGAAGCATTCTATGTCAAGGGGGTTTATTAATGGTGGTTTTATAATTTGTGATTTTAAAATTTTTGATTTTTTTGATAAATCAAAAAAAGATTTTGAAGACTCTGTCATTGATAAATTAACAAAAATGAAAAAAGTCTTTTCTTATAAGCACTTAGGTTTTTGGCAATGTGCAGATAATGAAAGAGAACTTAAATTATTAAATTATATATATAAGAATAAATAATTATGAATGTACTAGTTACTGGAAATTTAGGTTATGTTGGATCAGAGCTTACCAGTTATTTAAAAAATAATGAAAAAAAAATAAATATCTATGGTTTAGATATTGGGTATTTCAAAAAAAATAAAACATCAAAAAAAAAAGATAAAATTAAAAAACAATACATTTGTGATGTGCGAAAACTTAATTCTAAATACTTAAAAAATATTGATACTGTAATTCATTTAGCTGCAATTTCAAATGATCCAATAGGAAATACATTTGAAAAACAGACTTACGATATTAATGTAAAGGCTACGAAAAAACTAATAGATATTTGTTCAAAATTAAAGATTAAAAATTTTATATTTGCATCTAGTTGTTCTGTCTATGGCTTTACAAAAAAAATTTGCACCGAAAAAACGAGGGTTAAACCTCTAACAGCTTATGCAAAATCAAAAGTTATTATAGAAAATTATTTAAAAAATAGGTTCAAGTTTAATTCTACCTGCTTAAGATTTGCGACTGCCTGTGGTGGTAGTAGTAGATTAAGAATTGATCTTGTTCTAAATGATTTTGTTGCGAGCGCAATTAAGAAAAAAAAAATAATACTAAACAGTACTGGTGATGCATATAGACCATTAATTGATGTAAAAGATATGTGTAAATCAATACACTGGTCGATGAGAGATAGAAATTTAATTAAAAAAAAATTTATATGTTTAAATATTGGAAACAGTAAGAATAACTTTAAAATTATTGATTTAGCTAAAAAAGTAAAAAAAAAATATAAAAATATGCAAATAATTACTAATAGCAAAAACAAAGATAACAGATCTTACAAAGCCTCTTTTTTGCAATATCAAAAACTAGCAAAAAAATATCCAATTAATTATAATGTTAATAAAAGTATTTTGGATTTGAACAAAATTCTCAAAAATTATCCCAAATCAAAATATGATACTCTTATAAGGTTGAATTATTTGAAAAAGCTTATAAACCAAAATATAATTTCAAAAAATTTAAAATGATAGAAGGTGTTGAAATAAAAAATTTAAAGAAAATTGCTGACGAGAGAGGTGCAATTTTTCATATGTTAAAAAAATCTGATGCTAATTTTAAACAATTTGGAGAGATATACTTTGCGACAGCATATCCTGGCGTAGTTAAAGGTTGGCACTTACATACTAAACAAGAGCAGAATTATGTTGTTATTTCAGGAATGATTAAATTAGTTTTATTTGATGACAGAAAAGAGTCTAAAACCAAAGGCGAATTAATGGAAATATTTATAGGCGATTATAATTATCAAATTGTTAAAATACCCCCTGGTATAATAAATGGTTGGAAAAATATAGGTACCAATGAAGCTATATTAGCTAATTGTTCAGACCATGAGCATGAGAATGGTGAGATGCAGAGAATTGATCCCCAAAAAAATGATATACCATATTCATGGGACATTGTTTTTAAATAATGGAAATCATCTTAACTGGGGCTAGTGGTTTTATAGGATCAAATCTTGTAGATTTTTTTATAAAAAAAAAAATTTTATTTTCTATAATCTCATCTAATAATAATAGTAAAAAAAAATTAAAAAAAAAATTTAAAAATAAAATAAATTTTTTTAATAAAATAAATCCAAAAAAAAAGTATATTCTTTTGCATTGTGCATCGCCAAACGATATTACATCAAATAAAAATTTTAAAAAAAGCTGTAATGGAAATCTTCTTTATACTTATAAAATCATAGATTTAATTAAAAATTCTAATCTTAAACAAATAATTTATCTATCAACTGCACAAGTTTATGGATTAAACCTAAAAAAAAACGTAACTGAAAAAACGCCTTTAATGCCAACAAATAATTATGGTTTATTTCATAAATTTACAGAAGATTTAATTTTTTGTTTAAAATCTCAATTTAATCTTAAATGTAAAATTATTATTTTAAGAGTATCAAATGTTCTTGGTATGCCAAAAATTTATTCGAAAAATATATTTAGATTATTGCCACAAGATATATGTAAAAATTTAAAAAAAAACAATAAGGCTTTGATGAAAAGCTCTGGAAAACAATATAGAAATTTTATATCTATTACAAATTTATTAGAAATAATTTATAAAATTATAAATAAAAATATTAATACTGGTATTTATAATATTGGCGATAAAAACATGCCTGTTATTAACTTAGTAAAAAAAATTATAGATATTTATAACAATAATTCTAAATTAATTATCAATAATCAAAATCCAAAGAAAATTCAAAAATTAAATTTTAAAAGTAATAAAATTTTAAATGAAATAAATTTTAAATCAAAAAATAATTTAAACAAAACTATTAATGATATTTTACAATCTATTTAAATGACAAATTATAAAATTGTTGAAAATTTTTTAACTGATGAGGATTACAAAGAACTATCTAACTTAAACTTAGAAAATGTCCCTGATAACAAAATAAGAGTTTATAATAATTCAATTAAACAAGATAAAGTTATAAAAACGTCTTGTATTAACGAAAAACTTTTAAAAAGGCTTAATAAAAATTATCATGAACTTGCGTTAAAAATTTTGGAAGAACTCAATCCTATAAAAGTCAAATTTTATAATTATTCTGAATTTCATATTACTGTAGCAGGCAAAAATCACAGTTATCCTATACACAATGATATTCCTAATAAATTACTATCTGGAGTAATTTATATATGGCCTGAAAAAAATAAAGGAACAATATTTTATGAAGATAGAGAAGGTAAAAATCCAAATGAAATAACTTGGACAAAAAATAGAGCTGTTTTTTTTTCGAGAAATAATCATTCATGGCATTCTTTTAAAAGTGATAATCAAAATTGCAGAATTGTATTAGTATATAACTTGATGACGTATAATTTAAAAGAATTATGTAAAATTGATGGCTTTAATTACTATTTTTTTTTTATTGAAAACTTATTTGAACGTATATTACAAAAAGCAAAATATTTTATTAGGATTTTTAAATGATTAAAAGTTTAATAAAATCTTTTTTAAAAATTTTAGGTTTCAAAATTTATAAAGTCTCGGACGATAATGTTTTATTGAGACAATCTCAATTCCTAAATTTAAAATTATCAAATAAAAATAAAGATTTAATTCTTTATAATAAAGCTGAAAAGTTATCTGGAAGTGAAAAGAATGCTAATTTTGAAAAAAAAATAAGATTTTTGAATTTAATATTTTTGGTTAGAAATATTTTAAATACAAAAAGTAAAATCTATCACTTTGTTGAATGTGGATGCTGGAAAGGTCATTCAACATACATAATAAGTTCTCTTATAAAAGAATATAAAAAAAAAATAAATTTTCATATTTTTGATAGCTTTGAAGGTCTTTCAAGTGGAATAAATCAAGATTTTAGTATTCAATACAATAAAAAAAATCAACAATATATTGAAAAATATTTTGTTGGGGATGAAATAAAATTAAGAAAAATTTTAAAAAAATTTAATTTTTGCAAAATACATAAAGGGTGGATACCTTCGAAATTCGAAAAAGTAAAAAATAAAAAATTTTCATTTGTACATATTGATGTAGATCTTTATGATCCTACGATGAGTTCGCTGGAATTCTTTTACCCTAGATTAGTTAAAGGAGGTGTAATTTGTTGTGACGATTATAATTACTCCTTATTCCCAGGAGCAACAAAAGCTTGGAACAATTTTTTTAAAAAAAAAAAAGTTTCCTTTAGATATAACAGTACTATTTCTGGAAGCTTTATAATTAAATAAATTACTCTAAAATTTTTAGCCAATCTTTTTTCCAATCTCTATTTTCTTGGCAACAAATTTTATTAAAATTTTTAATACTTTTTTTTGTATTTTTTAAATTCCACCATTTATAAGGATTGTGTGTAATTTTTTTTATATGATTAAAAGCAGAATTGTAATCATAAAATAGTAAATTATTTTTTTCAAAATTTTTTACTAGTTCTAAAAATTGTCCTTTAAATTGCCAATCATTTTTTCTGTATAACAATAATGCCGGTGTTCCAGTCATTACACAATCTGAAAAACTCGTTTCTGGATATGGACAAATTACTAAATCTGAATTTTTAATATCATCTAATGAGTTTTCATATTTTGAAATTATATCTTTTTTAAAATTAGTAGTAATTAATTCCTTATTACCCCAACCTTCTTTTCCAGGTCTTACAGAAATTTGTATATTATTAGAAATTTCACTATCATTAATTATTTCTCTTAATAAATTGAATTTTTGATCAAAATCCTTTTTCCATTTTGATGCCATCGGTCCACATCTACATCTCTGGGTATAAGTATTAAATGACGAAAAAAGTATTAAAATTCTTTTTTTTAACTTTTTACTATTTTTATTTATATTTATGTATTTAGGGGATTGAATTTGTATTTGATTTTTTTGAAAAGGTTTACACCATGTTAATTTTTTAAAAGAAATTTTTTCTTCAAAATCAAAAATACGGTGCTTTGATAAAATTGAACCTCCATGCTCAGTTATATAAATTTTTGTATTTTTTAAATAGCATTCTGCCATAAATATTTTGAAAAATTCATTCCAATAATGATCATTAGCTGTAAAAATTTTATCAGGTATATAATTTGGTAAATTTTTAATGAAAAAACGCAAATTATCTGTGTAAGCTAATGGTATATCAGACACTATTTTACTAACTAAATAATTTTCGAAATCATTTTTACATTTATAGTTTAATTGAATTTTTTTTTTATTAACTTTTTTATTTTTAAATTTATGATCTAAAAAAATATTAAAAAATAAATTATCAAAGATAAATTTTTTATTTGATAATGAAAAATAAAGATATGATGACAATTTAAAATTCATTGATTTTACTATAATTTTTTTATTTATTAATAAACCAATCAGCTTATATATTGATCTTTTTAAAAAAAAATTAAGAGAACTTAAAAAATATAAATGTAGTGAAAATTTGTGTTTTTTTTTTTCTCTAAAAGGTTTTAGAAAATAAACTTTCTTTTTAATTTTTTTATATTTAATAATGTCATGCAAGATTTTTGAATTCCAAACATCGTCATAGGAAGCCTTTAAAAAATCTGAATAATCTAGTATCCGATTTTTCTTGTATTTATATTCTAACATGGTGATGCTAGAGAAGTTATTTACAATTCTTTTATCTAATAAAGACCATCGATCATACATAGTTGCGATATAGTCCATTAACCATGGTGATAACAATATTCGCCAATACATTTTGCTTTTTTTAAAATTATGAAAATTATTTAAACTATCTGATAATTCTTTTAATATTTTTTCAAATAAATTATTTAAATAAACATAATCTTTACCTAATTTTTTTTTATCTTCCCAGTGATATTTTAAAACTTTAATTCTTTTTCTAAGTTTATAATTGTAAATTTTATTTTTTATTAAACACCACTCACCCAATGCATAAATATTTTTATTATTTTTAAAATAATTGTCTTTTATGTTTCCACAGACTACTAGATTTTTGCTCATTTTCTATATTTTTTCCATCTTCTAATTACTCTGGAATTAATTTTTTTTAATTGAGAATTGTTATCTAAAAACTTGATAATATTTAACAAGTTTATTTTTTTTTTGTCTAAACCATAAATTATTTTTTTTATAAATTTAAAATCAAGAATAGTATCGAGCTCTATGTTCAAATCTGATCTTCTATACTTTTTAGGTGCAACTATAGAACAAACTTTAAATTTATTCTGATTTAATTTAATGTATAATGTCGAATGTTCTCTTACATTGCTTTTTTTACATAAATTATCAGCTTTAATTATGGCAGATGTTTTTACAACCTGCACCTCATTGCCTGGAGGATATGAAGTCTTTATATCATTTGAAACAAAGTCATAATTACTAGACTTATATTTATCAATCATATCGTTTATAATTTCAGGATCTATTAAAGGGCCATCGGAAAAAATATTAACAAAATAATAAACCTTATTTGCTTCGGCACATAACCTTGTTCTTTTAAGTAAATCATTTTCTGGACCCGTATAAAAATTATATTTTTTCATTTTACAAAAATTAATCAGCTTTTCATTAGTTTTATGTTTTGAAGTGTTGATTATAAAATTATTTTTTATTTGAGATTTTTTTACTTGATTAATCAGGTATTCCAAGATTGTCTTATTTTTAATTTTTTTTAAAATTTTTTCTTTTAATCTTTTAGAATTTAATCTTACATTTATTATTGCGAATGGCTTTCTTGTATTCATATTTCTTAAGCTTTATTTGATAAAATATAAAAATTTATTTTTCTTAAAAAATTTAAGATTTTTTTTTCAAAAATAAAGTGCACTGCAAAAGCAAAGAAAACAGCAGAAAAAAATTTAAAAAATTTGGATATTATTAAGCTGTTAAAATCGAAAAAACTTATACTTTCAAATACAACATAAGTTAAATCATGCGTTAAATACAACGGATAACTAATCAGCCCCAAGAATGAAAGTAAAAATATTTTTTTACTAAAAAAAAATAAAATAAAAAAAACAATTATTGATAATATATAACTAAAAAAATGTTTAATTAATAAATTTGTTTTAATTAATTTTGTATTTTCAAAAAAATTTATATCTACATAAATTAAAAACAGACAAATTGAAATTACAAAAATAAATACCATAGAATATTTGGTCAATTTTTTTTTATCTTTCTCAAATATATTTATATAACACCCAAGCATGAATAATGTTAACCACATAAAATGACCATAAGGTAAGTGAGAATTAATAAATAATCTGAATAAAGATGATAAAAGAAATATAAATAAAAATAAAATACCTATTTGTTTAAATTTTTTTTTTTTATTTTTAAAAATTATTAAATAAAAAGCTATTATAGAATAAAAAATTATTTCTAAAAATAATGTCCAATATACCCCTTGCAAATCACGAATTCCAAATAAAGAATTTAGCATTGTCATGTTATATAATATTTCATTAATGCTAAAATTTTTATCTTTAAGGATAATAATTGTGAAAATAACTGATAACCAATATAAAGGATATAATCTTAAAAATCTTTTTATTAAGAATAATAATGTATTTTTAAAATATGAAATGTTAATTTTTTTTATTGAACCAAAAATGCAGTAACCGCTTACAATAAAAAACAAATAGACACCAATTCGACCAAAGTAAAAGGGTGCACCAATTTCAAAAAGGACAGGAGTTTCATTTATATTTAATATATGAGCAGTTATAACAAATAAAATGGCTAATCCTCTAAGGTTATCTATTTGATTCAATCTATCGGACATAAAATTTTATTAAATTTTTTTTGTAAAAAAATAATTAAAAACATTTGAAAACTTAGAATCATTTTTTGATTTATAAAAATTTTCATTACGTTTTTTTTCTACAAAAACAAAATCATTACTATTTAATATTTTAAACGAATTGTTATATTGTTCTTCAAATTCTTCATTTAATTCTATCATTAACTTTTTAATTTTTTTGTTTGATAGAAAATCTAAAGAACCTTGTAATATTAAATGTTCTATACCATCTACATCAATTTTTATATAATCTGGTATATCAAGTATTTTATTTTTAATTAAAAAATTTATATTTGTTCCTAAAATTGAATATTTATTATCAGTTTTAAAAAGTTTTCCATCGAAATCATAGTTTACATCAAATGAATTCAAGGCTCCTCCTTCAATGAAATTACTTTCATTCATTAAGCTAATATTTTTTGGCAAATTAGATAGTGCTAGAGGAAAAATATTAATGCTCTCTGATAAATTATTTATTGAGATATTTCTACTTAAAACCCTCAGATTACTACTAGATGGCTCAAACGCTATAGTTTTTAATTTATCATTTCTTGTTGCGTTATAAATTGAATATAAGCCAATATTGGCTCCGATATCCCAAAAACTGTAATCTGGATTATTTTCAAAGCTATTTATCCACTCTAATGTTTCTGGCTCCTTTTCATAAAAAGTATCAACCCTCCAGAGAATAAGATTATTAGGAACAAAAAAATTAATTTTTTTTTTATTTATTTCTATTACTTTATAAGATTTGTTTTGAATATATTCGCTTAATCTAATTAAAAAATTTTTTCTGAAGATATAAAAAAAAAATTTATCTAAAATTAAGAAAAAAAAATATATTAATTTTAAAAATAAATTCATTTTATGTAAAATTTTACTTCAAGTTTGAGGGTTTAATAAGGTCACCTTTTGACATATTCTTAATTAATCTTTTTCCTAAAACTTTTTTATACATCATGGGACTAATTCCAATTGCAGGGCGAAGAGATATTAATTTATCAGATGTTAATTTTTGACCTTTGTTTATATTTTTACTTATATATAGACTTCTTCTTGCATTTTTTCTTGAAATTATCTCTGTTTTAATAAAATCTTTTTTATAGCTGCCTATAATTTCAAATTTCTTTTTAAGATTATTTTTAAAATTTTTTAAATCTTTTTGATCATAAGCATGATAATGATCATTACCTGGTAATTTTTTATTAAAAGTGAAATGTTTTTCTATTACTTTAGCACCAAGCAAAACTGCTAACTCCAAAACATCTTTTTCTTTTGCCTCACTATGATCCGAATAACCAATAATTCTTGTTGGAAATTTTTTTTTCAAATCTAACATCATTCCCATGTTAATATTTTTTCTCTTTGTAGGATAATTTAAAATACAATGTAATAAAACCAACTCATTATTTTTAAAAATTTTTACCGCAGATGTTATTTCTTTTAAATTAGAAGCTCCTGTTGAAAGTATTACTGGCTTTTTGAAAGAGCTAATTAACTTTAATAATGGATAGTTAGTAATATCTGAGGATGAAATTTTAAAACATGAAACGTACTTATTTAAGAATTTTGCAGACTCTAAATCAAAGGGTGTAGACATAAAATCTATTTTAATTTTCGTGCAATACTTTTTTAATTCAGCATATTCTTTTTCATTGAATTGATCATATTTTTTAAATAGTTCATATTGATTTTTACATTTTTCTTTTTTTGTGTCCCAATAAGCTTTTGCGTATTTTGATGCAATATATTTAGCTTTATAGGTTTGGAATTTAACAGCATTTGCACCTGCATTTTTTGCTTCTCTAATTAATCTTTTTGCTAAACTCATTGACCCCTCATGATTCACTCCAACTTCTGCAATAAAATAATATTTATCTCTTCTATGTAGATTTTTTTTTTTAAATATTTCCTTGATTTTCATCTAATTATATTTTTTTTTACTAAGCAATTTTTTATATTTTTTTATATTTTTTTTGTCGTTCGTAATATTTTTTTCATGCCTTCTATATCTATATAATGGTAAAGGGATTCTAAAAATATTAAATTTTTTAAGAAATCTTTTTCGTAAATCTCTATCTTCAAATAATCTAAATCTTTTATCATATAGACCAATCTTTACTAATTGGTCCAATCTAAAAATAATACCACATGCTATTGGCTTTTCATTTGAATTACATCTTTCGATTATATTTTCTTTCTCATCAACTAAAAAATAATCGCACGCAACAGCATCAAGGTCATTATTAAATTCTAAAAAATATCTCAAAAAAAATATAAAATTTTCATTCACATAATCATCTGAGTCTACTCTCACCAAATATGGCGATCTACACCTCTTTATTGCTTTATTTAATGTAGCAGCTAATCCAAGATTTTTTTTATTTTTAATAAGAGTTATTTGATCTTTAAAATTTTCTAAGATCTTGATTGTATTATCAGTACTACCGTCATCTATAACAATTATCTCATAAAAAGATCTCTGGTAATTTTGATTAATTAATGATCTTATACATCTGGCAATGTATTTTTCATGATTGTATGTGGGTACAACTATGGATAAATGTTTATTCATTAAACTAATACTTCAGATAAAATTTTAACAATTTTATTTGCTTCATTATAGCCTTTGTTTAAAAAAATAGGAATGGAAACGCATCTTTCTAATAATTTTCTACTTTTTTTTAAAGTTTTTTTAAATTTATAAATTTCTTTAATATGCTCCCAATCACCAGCAAAGTGCCAGGTGATTGCTTCTGGTAAAATTTTTGTACCAATATTGTTTTTGAGCAATACACTTCTACATTTCATTGCAATTTTTTTATTTTTAGTAATAAATATAAATGAATCATTTGTAGGATTACTTCCTTTTGGCAAAAATCTAAATTCAATTTGAAATTTTGACAATTTTTTTTGTAAAATTTTAGAAAATTTTCTTTGATACTTGATCACTTTATTTAATTTTTGTAGTTGAACAATACCAACTGCACCTTGAAGTTCATTCATTCTATAATTAAATCCACTGCTTCTTCTGGTATCTTTCCATCTGGGTACTTTTTTATTATTTTCATGACCATGATCATGCCATGCTTTAGCAGA
>MDTG01263788.1_pt1 | contig 30174 bp, 29 predicted proteins | sample 811421 | NCBI WGS metagenome assembly MDTG01 (sample SAMN05326645, study PRJNA326480) | marine metagenome | isolation source: seawater | place: Pacific Ocean: South East | collected 2011 | reverse complement strand
TAAAGTGCCAATTAAATTTCTTTTTTTATCTAAAACTACAAGTGTTCTTAAACCGTTAAGTTTTATCTTTTTTAAAGATTCTCTTATGGTTGAATGTTCAAATATAAATAAGTTTGATTTCATATGATTTGGCTAAAAATTCTATTTATTTTTTCAGCTGACTCGCCTTGTCCATAATAATTTTTATATTTGAGAGATTTTTTACTATTAAGAATCTTTTTTATTGCAAAATTAATAGATTGAAAGCTATAATCAGTATTGATTATACTGCTGGACATTAGTCTGCCGTGTTGTCTTTTTCCAATATTTATGGTCGGTGTTTTTAAATATGGCGCTTCCATAATTCCACTAGATGAATTTCCAACTACACAATTGACTTTTTTCAATAATCTATAGTAATTTTTTCCCCCTAAAGATTTAATTAATTTTGAGTTTTTATTATCTTTAATAAATTTTTTAATCATTTTTGTTATTTCATTTCCGCCTTGATCTATATTTGTTGAAGTAAAGATAATACCAAGATCTTTATACCTTCTTAATACAAGTAACAAATTTGATATTTGATTTTTAAAACTTACTTTTTCAATTGTGGCTGGATGAAAAGTTATCAATATGTTTTTTTTTTTTAAAAATTTAACAAGATTTGTATCTATCTCGTTCTGCTGACTTAAACACTCTTTAATATTGTCAATTGCCAAAGAACCCACAACAAAAATTTTTTTTTTACTAAATCCATCTTTAATTAATTTTTTTTTATATTTCACATTACTAACAAAATGAAATTTTGATAATTTTGATATTAAATCCCTAAATACGTTATCAAGGGAACCTGAAGTGGTCTCTCCTCCGTATAAATGAATAATTGGTATATTTAAGAAATGACAGCACAGTGATACTGAAAAAACCTCAAATCTATCACCAAGTACAATCATATAATTGAATTTAGATTTTTTTAGAAATAGGAAAAATTTTGAAAATGTTTCAGAAAATAAATTATCTATTGTGTTTTTTTTAAATTTATTAGAAAAATCAATTTTTATCTTTTTATCGATCTTTATTTTATCGTTAACTATCTCTTGATAAGTGTTGCCATGTTTTTTTGAAAAATGTGCTCCTGTAGTAACTAGTTTTACATTGTAATTTTTTTTTAAAATTTTGATTAAAGGCCTTAAGATAGAATAATCAGCCCTATTAGTTGATAAAATTCCTATTTTCATATTTTATAAATAAATAAGTTCATCCGGAGAAAAGTTTTTTTTAGCTTTTTTTCCAATTATACTTTTCCACTTAATTGGGGAGATGCCAATTCCAGGTCTTTTGCATGTTAAATTATCTTTATTAAATAATTCTCCTTTTTTTATAATTTTCTTAGCCACTATTGATTTTCTAATTACATTTTTATTTATTTTTTCACTTTGAGTAACGTATTTTTTCTCTTTGCCTAATGATAATTCCAACTTTCTAATTTGGGAGACCATTTTTTGGAATTCTTTGGGGTTTAAACTTGACTTATGATCGGGACCCCTAGCATTTTTGTTCAAAGTAAAGTGTTTTTCAATGATTTTTGCTCCTAAGGCTGCTGCAAATACTGAGGTATCTGAAACTGAGCTATGATCGGAAAACCCAATTTTAAAATTAAATTTATCCTTTAGCAGTTTAATACAATTTAAATTTAAATCTTCAAGTGGAGTTGGGTAGGCGCTATTGCAATGTAAAATTATTATTTCTTTTTTTCTTCCTTTTTTAAGAATTTTTATTGCATCATTAATTTCGGATAAAGTTGACGCTCCAGTAGATAAAATAATTTTTTTTGATTTTTTCGATATTTTTTCAAGATAAGGGAAGTTTGTAATTTCACCAGAAGGAATTTTAATAGTATTAACTCCAATTTTGTGTAAAAAATCTACACCCTCTAAATCAAAGCAACTTAATAAAAATTGTATTTTTGTTTTCTTACAAAATTGTTTTAATCTTATAATTTCTTTTTTTGTTAATTCTAATTTTTTTAATAATTCATTTTGGTTTTTAATTTTATTTTTTTTCTGGTAACGAGCAAGCGGTGTATTTTCTCTACATAATTTATCAGCTTCAAAAAACTGAAATTTGATTGCATCTGCACCTACCTTTTTTGCTTTTTTTATTAATTTTATTGCTGAGGCAAAATCACCATTATGATTTATTCCCGCTTCAGCAATGATAATAACTTTATTTCTCTTATTCATGATTTATATGTTTTTAATCATTTCAATATTGCTAAGATATTGTTTTAAATTTATTAAATCTTTGTCTATTTTTTTTCCATTTATCAAATTTTTGAATGATTGCATTTGTAAAAAGAAACCAGGCTTATATTTTTTATCGTGATAGCTTGACACTAAATTTACAATTTTTTTAGATTTAAATATAAACTTTCCTTTTTCTAGGGGATCAAATAGTAAGGTAAATCCATCTCCAAAAATTTTCACTGACCATCCGCCAGGAGAATTCCAGTTTGAAACATAAGTTCCAACAGCACCATTTTTATATTTAATTGATATACAAAAATTTTTTTTATAATCAGAGTGATTTGAAAAAATTTTATATCTTTTAATTTCGCCTCCGAAAAATCTTAATAGATCAATAGTGTGAATGCTATTAGCAAATAACCAGTTCTTTAATATCTTTTTTTTTACTACTTTTTTTATTTTCCAAATACGTTCATGGCCTTCAATCAAAATTCCTTTGAACCCTCCTTTTTTTTTTAGAATTTTTTTTCCCTGTTTAAAAATAGAATAATAACGTCTATTGAGTCCTACCATATTTTTTATTTTATATTTTGATGATAAAGTGCATAGTTTTTTAGTTTCAAAATAATTTAAACCAGCTGGTTTTTCTAAAAAAAAAGGTATCTTGAATTTTATAACTTGCATAGTAACTTTAAATATTTCTTCTGCACTCACAAAAATTAAAATTGCGTCTAGATTGTTTTTTCTTAATAAATCTTTAATATTTTTATTTACATTAGGAATTTTATATTTTTTGGCTAAATTTTCTGATTTAGAAATTGTTCTAGATGTTATGGCCTCTATTTTGATATCCCCTATACTTTTGATTACATCTAGATGTTTTACTGCTATAGAGCCCGCCCCAATAACTCCTAACTTAATTACTTTTTTCATTAAACGCTATAAATTTTTGAAATTGATTTGTTGTTATATTTTTTAGACCAATTAATTGTATCTTTTAAATGATTGGAGAAAGTTTTAGATATTTTCCATTTCGTATTTTTCTTTAAAAAGTTACAATTACATTTTAACAAATCTACTTCACTAGATTTTATTCTAACTCTATTTTTATCTAATTTAATTTTCTTATTAGTTTTTAAAATTTTTTGAACATCTTTTGCTATGCTTGAAATAGAATGGGTTTTCCCGGATCCCACATTTACAATTTTACCAAAAAAAATTTTGTTTTTTAAAATATGATAATAGGCACTAGCAGTATCCTTAACAAAAGTGTAATCCCTTTTTGGTGATAAATTGCCAAGTTTTAAGAACTTATTATTTAAAGTTTGATTAATTATTGTGGGAATTACAGCTCTCTGAGATTGTCGAGGTCCAAAATTGTTAAACGGTCTAATAATCTTAACTGGTAGTCTAAATGAATTCCAATAACTAATTGCCATTTGATCAGCTGAAATTTTTGATGCTGCATAAGGCGACTGTGATTGTATTGGGTGTGCTTCATCCATTGGAGTGTATCTAGCTGATCCATAAACTTCACTGGTAGATGTGATAATTGTTTGTTTGATACGTTTATTTTTTGCAGACTCCAATATATTGTAAGTGCCTTCAACGTTGGTTTTTATATATGCATTTGGAGATATATAAGAATAAGGTATGCCTATTAAAGCTGCCAAATGAAGAATTGTATCACAATTTTTTACGGCTTTATTTACTGAGTCATAATCTCGTATATCGCCAAATATAAATTCTATTTCTTTTTTGTATAATGAGTCTTCTAAACAGTTCAAATTATAATTTGAATTGTACCTATCAAAAGAAAACACTTTGTAATCTTTTTCTACAAAAAACTCACATAAATGTGAACCAATAAACCCATTGCCTCCAGTAATTAAGATAGTTTTTTTTGGCATATTTAAAATTTCAAAATACTGATTATAAGATGTTTTTTAATACAGCTTTATTTTTTGATTTATTGAAAATCGATTGATTTTCTGGATCTAACTTTACTTGTTTTTCGTATGCGTAATTTTTTTGTCTCGAGCCAGTAATACCATATCTAAGCCAAGTAACTAACCTTTCATTTATTACTTTGGTTCCCCTATGTAGACCTGCAGTATCTGCAAATACTACTTTACCCTTATTTCCATAAATATTACAGACATTTTCATTTCCAAAAATTTTAATATAATCCTCATAACTAAAATTATCATATCCTAAAGTTTTTCTGTAAAAACTATCATAATTCAGACCTTTAAAATTTTTTTCAATTATATTCTCAATAAATTCTGTTTTTCTATGTGTGCATTTAATTTGCTCAAATGCACCATCACTTGCTGTAGTATTTGTCCAGTAAACAAAAACAGTAAGCCATAAAAAATCATCTAGATCTCTGTGAAAACTGTGAGTAAAGGCTTTTTGATTTGGTAAAGTTTTAAAAGTATTTATTGAAAATAAAATTGGTGGACACTCTAAATATTTTTGAGCACTTTTTATAATTTTTTCATTTAAACAAAGCTCTAGTAGTGGTTTACAATTTAATTGAGTATTTAAATCATAACTCATATACGCACCACTTGGTTTTTGATCAAAATTTTTTCTATTCGAAATTATTGGTGTGTGACTGTCATAAAAATGTTTTTTTGAAAAATAATCTAAAACGTAATTACTTTCATTTTCTGATAAGCCGATATCTAGTTCAGAGCAAATACCACTATCATTTAAATTTTTAACATAATTGTCTATTTCGATTGATGGTTCATAGTAGATAATTTTTTTTTGATTAATTTTTCTTACTTTTCCTATGATCAGGTCTTTTTTATTTTGATTTACAAAATAAATATTTTCACCTGCAAGCTCTAAAATGAATAAATAGAATCTATTTATAACACTTAAATTAAAATCAATCCTAGAAATTGCCAAAATTAACTCTTTAATAATTTTATTTTTTACTTTAATTAAAAAATTCATAAACTAGCTCTAGTAATAGATTTATATATTAATTCCATTTCGTTTTTTTGATCTTTAAAATCAAATTGATTTATAAAACTTTGAATAGATGAATTCCTCCTTATTGATACAAGAGACTTAACCACATTAAATAAAATTAAAATTTTGTTTAATATCTTATCTTTTTGCCTGCTTTTATTCAAATTATAAACTCTTACTTTAAATAACTCATCTAATGAAATTGATGATTTATTAATTTTATCTAACTCCAAACTTTGAATTAAGCTTAATATTTTTCTTTTTAAGTATTCAAATGAAATTATAAAATTTTTTTCTTTAACGATTTTTTCAAAATCATGCGTTAATGATTTTTGATAGTTTTTTGGATTATGTAAAGTTCTGATAAGTTGAATATTATTTAAATTATATATTTTGCCTAAACAAGCTAAAGAATATGCTGGTAAAATTTCATCACAAATTGACTTATCTGGACACTCTGTTTTTACTATTTTATTTGATGGGATTAAATCTAACATCCTTAAATAAGCTTTTTTTCTAAAGACTGAGAAAACGGGTACATCATAATTTTGTATTTGGAATTTAAGTCTTTCATATAATGTATTTTCAAGTCTACATGTTTGTTTCCATAAGTATACTTTTTTAATTTTTTCAGAAAAATTCCCATCACAAACAAAATTATAACTTCTTCCGTTTGCGCCTATAAATTCTCTATTTTTTTCCAAAAATTCTATACATTTTTCTAGGCCGCTAATTAAAAAATAATCATCATCTCCAGTATAAATTACATAGTCTGTGTCGATAGAGTCCATTATTTTTTTTTGTACGACAAAAGCTGAACCATTTTCTTTAAAATATTTTATTTGAAGATCAGAATACCTTTTGATTATATTATGATTCTCTTCTAGAATTTTAGAATTAGAGCTATCTAGAATAATTATCATGCCTTTAAAATTAAGAATAGTGTAGTAGAGTAAAATTCTATTTAGAAAGTAACTTCTATTCATAATAGGTAATATTATAGTTAAATTCATAATTTTTTTACAATATCTTTTCTAACACATAGTAAATCTGTGCTTCTACCTTTTCCATGAATAAATTTTCTTACAATTTTAAAATTTCTTTTTTCAATAAAATTCATACATTCACGAAGCCAATGTTGTTTTTTCCACAATGTTTTTTTTTCATTCCACGTCTCTAACTCGAATCCCCAAACTTTATTAATATCTTTTCCCAAACTTTTTAAAACATTTAAATCGTTTCCTTCTGTATCAATTTTTAAATAATGAATTTCTTTGACTTTAAATTTTTTAATCAAGTCATCTAATCTTACGGTTTTTACTTTTATCTTTTTAACAACATCGTAATCTGATTTTTTATGTACAAGTCCTTTTTTATCTTTAAATGTAATAAATTTATTAATTATAGATCTTTCTTGTTTTAGTAATGATGAAGTTACTTTTTCTCTAGTAATATAAAAATTTCTCAATTTTCTGCTATTTACATCAATTGCTTTATTGATGATTAAAATTTTTTTATTTTTATAAGTTAAATCTTTAATTGGCTCTACTGCAATAATTTTACAACTTTTGAATTTTTGTAGTATTTTTTTTGACCATAAACCCTCGTTAGCGCCTATGTCTAAAAAAAGAGACCTTTTTGGAATTTTCTTATTATAAAATTTTTCGAAATCATAAAACATTTTATAAAATCTCTCCTAGATTTATTAATGTCTTACGTATACTTGTTTTGTTTTTGATAAATTTTTCTATTCCATTACAATTAATCTTATAATTTCTCACGCCAACTGGGTAAATATTTTTATCGTTTTCAACTATTTCATAATTAACAGGGCCATATATTTCTTTCAATAATTCTAAAATTTGAAATTTATTGTAATTCATATCGGAAAAGCCAAAATTAAAGATACCAGATAAAGAGGCAAATCTATTGGTAAAATCCAATATCGCTTTTGCAGCGTCATTTACATCCAAATAAGGTCTGTAACTGATTGGATCTATTATTAAGCTTTTTTTAAGTTTTTTTTTTTCTTTAACCAATAAATTTATTAACAAATTCCAATTAGTATTTGGAGAAGGTCCCATTAGAATCGCTGATCTCAAAATTAAATTATCTTTATTTTTTTTTACGATTTCTTCACCTAAAATTTTTGTTTCGATATAATAATTTGTCGGATTGAGTTCATCTGACTCTAAAAAACATTTATCTGAATATCCGTAAACAGCACTAGTTGATAGAAAAATAATTTTTTTGAAACCCAAGTCACATATTTTTTTAGTCAAAATAACATTAGTTTCATACGTTGCTTTTTTATTTATTTCACTTTCATTTCCAGAAATTGAAGCGAGATGAATACAAATATCCTCTTTATTAACTTTTTTGGGAAATTCTAATAAAATATTTTCCTCTTTGTCGTAAATTTTTTTTTTATTTCCAATTTTTACAATTTTTTCATTATTAAATTTTTCACAAATCGCTGAGCCTAGATACCCGTTGAAACCTGTAATAAAAATTTTAGACATTAAATCTTAAAACTAAATTTTAGCTTTATTTTGATAATAGTTTACTGTTTTTTTTACTGACAAAGTAAAATCTGTAAATCTAAAATTAGGAAAAAACTTTCTAAATCTGCGACTTCTTTTTAAAATCTTTTTATAAGCTCCGTCTTTAAATGATAAGTCATTTGTAATTTTACATTTAAAATTTAAAAACTTTTTAGATACTTGAGCAATTTTATTTATTGTAAGTGATAAATTTTGAGAAATATTTATTGGGTTTGTATCGTTATTTCGAATATTAATAGCTTCGACCATTGCCCTTGCTGCATCCTCAACATATATCCATTCTCTAATAGGCTTACCAGACCCCCAAATCTTAAATATTTTTTCTCGCTTTTTTTTGGCTCGTACCATTCGTAAGATTATCCCATCAAAAGCATGTAGCCTGTGATCTTCCATGTGATCTCCAGGTCCATATAATCCTCCAAAAATTAAATTTATACTCCTAATTTTGTATTGATCTTGCCAAGCTCGAGCTACAAAATATTTCATTCTTGTAACATTTCCAAATGAGTAAACTGACTCGTGGACTGGCCCGTTCAACCAATTGGTTTCTTTTTGAAGGTTAACAGTGTTTGAGTAAGAGCAATTTGCCATGGCATTAATTACTTTTGGTTTCTTTTTCAATATAGAAATTGAACCATAAAGATTTAAAAGTATTTGAAGATTATTGTTGATGACTGCTGCAGGATTTTTCATCACATGATGCACGCTACCGCCATAGCTTGCACAATTCAAAATAAAATCAGGTTTATTTTTTTTTATGAATTTAACTGTATTTTGTTTTTTTGTAAAATCTTGACCTTTAGAAGCAGCAGCTTTTATAATTATATATTTTTTTTTCTTTTTTAAAATTTCGACTACGTGTTTACCTAAAAAACCTGTTGAACCTAAAACAATTACTTTCTTTTTCATTATATTTTATCCAGTTCTAATACCCATCCATGTCCAAGCCATTTATCATAGTCTGTAATCTGTTTTAAACCAAGCTTCCTGTAACTTGTAACTTCACTTTCATGACAAAAAATATTACTAGTTCCAAAAGTTTTTAATCTTAATCTGGCTATTTTTTCAATTTTTTTATTATCAAAAAGTTTTAACATAGTTGCGTCTGATCGAAAGTCACCATTTTTGATTGCATATGCATCGCACTCCATTAATAAAGATTTCGAAGACGTTGGCGGTATTATAAAAATATTATCTTTGCTATCTTCAATTTTTTCAACATAATTTATCTCAAATTCATTTGGATAAGTATAATTAAGTAAATTTATAAACGTATTATTGTAATTATTTTTGTAACTAGAAAATTTTTTAACTTTGTTTTTTTGAAGCCAATCATGAAGTATTTTTATATACATTCTAGATGGATAAAGGTCTGAAAAAAAAATATAAAGGGAATGTAATAAAATTATCACTGATACAATTAATAGAGAATATTTGATCACTGTCTCGTGTGCAGGATTGTTGTCTAAGAAAATGAATAAAGATAAACAGTTTATTATTATCATCCCTATAAAGCTTGGAAAATAAGATTTACCAACTTGAATTGATTTTGTGATTTCAGATAAAATAGTAGGTAATAAACCTAAAAAAATTAATGAAATTTTTAAATAAAAGCTGAAATTGTTTTCAATCAATAAATATATAATAGAAACAATAGTAATAAAAAAACATATTGGATTGATAATTGAAAAATATTTTGGAATCCATTTTACTCCCTCACCTCTAAAATCTCTTGGCAAATTTATTCCAAAGATTTTTTTCGGATCATCATAAGCTAAAAAATGAGATCCCCAATAACCAATATTAAGATAGTGCAAGTAACGATCTAAATTTTTTTTAACATTAGGCAATAAGGTAATAAAAATAAATAAAATCAAACCTAATATAAATGGAATGAAGCTATACATTAAGTCAAAATCCGAAATAAATATTAATGGACAAAGTGTAATTGCTAAAAGTAAAACTATTTTTGGTAAGGAATTACTTATTTTAAGTCTTTTAGCTTTAATATATTCCAAATCATTTTTTTCACTGTACAAATAATGACTAAATATAGTTGCAATTTTTTCTTTAAAAATAAATATTAAAAATAAAGAAATTAAGAATATAATAATTAGCAAAATACTTGTTTTTGTGAAAGCTAAATTAAAATAAGAAAAGAAAATCATTAAATAAATTATATAAATCATTGGAGGATATTTTCTTGATGAGCTTGAAGATGCAAAACAAATTACACTAGTGATACCTCCGATAAAACTAAAAACCATCATCGGAAAAGTATTGCTGGAAAATGCGATTACCAAACAAGAAATTGAAATTAAAAACCACATTTGTGAATAAATTATATGACCATAATAAATGCTTATTTGATAAGGCCAAAAAGAGAAAGCATACACTGCAAGGCAAAATAATGCTGGAATTTCACCAAAGTAATTATTTAAAATGTAATAAATTAATACTGTGCTAACAAAATGGGAAACAAGAGATAGACTTACATTGATTATTTCTTTTGACCTATATTTTTTAGGAAAAAATAAGCTAATTATTTTTAAACCTATGGCCCAATATTCTCTTAACTCGCATCTTGCATTTTTAATTTCATGAATTTTTGATGGCCAGGAAAATAATTTAAATCTCAAAGCAGCATTAAGAACTTTTTCATTGTCAGTTTCAATATTTGGAGATCTAAAAGCAATATTAAAACATAAAATAAAAACCCCTAGACAAAATAAGAATGAAATTATTGTTAAAAAAAGGAATAAACTGGTCATTTAGTAACCTCTCTTATATTCCCATCCTGAAATTCTAAAACTCTATCAGCATACTTTAAAAGAGATTTTTCATGTGTAATCAAAATTATCGTCATTTTTTTTTTAAAATTATTTATTATCTCAAAAATTTGATTTTCTGTTAATTTATCAAGGGAATTAGTTGACTCATCAAGAAAGAGTATTTGTGGATCATTGTATAAAGCTCTTGCAATACCAATTCTTTGTTTTTCGCCTCCAGAAAGATTATTACCAAACTCACCAACAGTCGTATCTAAACCCTTTGATGAATTTTGAACTAATCTGTCTAATTGTATTTTTTTTATCAAATCATTAATTTTATTGATATCTATTTCTTCAGTTGGAATTCCATAGGCAATATTATTTTTTAAACTATCGTCTGTAAGATAAATTTGTTGAGGAACATAGCCTATAAGTTTTCTCCACGAAGACAAATTTTTGTTTATGTTTATTCCATCTACTAAAATTTCACCTTTTTGTGGGTCTAATAATCCTAAAATTATATCAGTAAGAGTTGTTTTCCCTGAACCACTTTTTCCTATAAATGCAAGATAATCACCTTTATTAATTTTAATATTACTATCTCTGACCGAAAAAAAATCATTATTTGGATATTTGTAACTTACATTTTTTATTAAAAGTTCTTTATTAAATGAAATTTTTTGAGATTTATCTTTTAAAGATTTGACATTATTTATGTCTTTTATTTTTTTTTCTTCAAATATTTCTGAAATTATTTTTAAAGCAGGTTTATCAAAATTAATTGAATTATAGAACATTAAAAGTTTATTTGCAGCAGGCACTAATCTTATTATACCTAAAACAAAAACACCGATTATTGGTATAATTTCTGTTACGTTTATACTCTCTTTAAACAAACTCAATGTTGTAAAAGAGACTAAAAGAACTGCAGCACTTTCAATCGCAAGACGTGGTATTTTTTGTAAGATTAAATAAATTTGATAAGCTTTTTGATTTTCTTTGTTGGCAATTTCAAATTTTTTAGTAAACTCAAGTACTTTGTTAGAAATAATAATATCTTTTATTCCATTTAATCCTTGTTTTAAATATTGAAGCCTAAACTTCTCAGAGTTATGTCTTTTAAGGCCTATAATTTTTATTTTTTTCTTAGCAAGTAAAATGAAAACTATTACAATTGTTCCAACAGTTAAGAATACTTTTAAAGTTATCTCAAAACTTAGAAATATTAGCAATGATAGAACGCCTAAAAAGATTAATGCTTCAAGCAAAAATGCCAAAACATTATTAAACACACCAACACATTTATCAACTTCTATAACTGTATTTCTGTAAAGAGAAGATGAATTATTTGATAAATGGAAAATATATGGTGACAACATATACTTTCTAAATACTTCGTTTGACAGGCTAACTTTCCAACTGAAAATATAATTGTTTTGTATCCACGCGAGAAAAAAAAGGAATATTGATCTTAAAATATAAATTAAACAAAAAATAATTATAGAGTATTTAAAAAGAGTATCCGCTGAAAAATTTAAATTTGAAGTATCAAGAAATTGTATATTCAAATTATTTACATCTCCGCTAAGAAAAGAGAGGATTGGGAAAATCATTCCAATACTCAATATTTCTAGGAAAGAACTGAAAGCCATTAATAGAAAAATTAAAAAAAATTGAATTTTTTTTTTTTTATCTAATATGCTGAAGATTTGATTAACAACTAGCATATAATTTAAACATAGCTCCGCACTTTGTAAAATTTAATTTTACAATTAAACAATAATTTATCATTTGCTTTTAGAGCGGACTAAAATTATATTTATTTTTATCTAAAGTTGTTTTTAGACCGCCCATTAAAATACTTATTTTTTTATCTTTAAATTTTAAAATTTGAAATATCTTATCTGCGAAAGGTCCGGACAAAAATTTGTAATTAAAATTTTCTTTAATCTCAAAGAAATTTTGTGATAAAAAACCCTTATCATTTTCAAAGCTTTTACATTTGTTTATAAATTGTTGAATTTCATTTTGAAATTCTAGGAATCCATTAAGAAAATATTTAAGGCCAATAGTAAATTTAATTTGATTTAAAAAAATTTTATCCTTAAACTTGTTGTGGTAACAAAACAGATAATCTCCTAATAGATTGAACTCTGTATTTACCAGTTTATTTTTTTTGTATTTTTGATTTAAAAATTTTGGACAGTAAATTACTAATTCGCTTCCCAGTTTTTTTTCAAGATCTTTTTTTAATAAATGTAATTTTTTTCTATCAAATTTTATTATTGTCCACATTTTTTATTTACTCTCTAATTCTTTTTTAAGTTCGTCGTATTCTTTCATTTTTCTTTTCATGAAATTAATCGTCAATTTTGTTCTCTCTGATAAGCCAGAAGGAGTAATTACATATTTCAAATAGCTTATTTTTTTAGATTGCTTTCCAAAATTTTGAAGTTTTACAAAACCCTTTTTTTGAAGAGCTTTAAGACAGTAGTTAAGTTTTCCAAGGCTGAATCCTAATTTATTAGCCAGTTCTCTTTGTGAATAATTTGGCTGCCTGCCAATTTTTCTTAATATTTCAAAATAGTCTTGCTCGTTTTTCATATGTTCAAAAGTTGAACAAAGTAACGTTCATTTATTGAACAGTAAAGCGAAATATTAATAAGGTTTGATAATCATTGAAAGAATGTTTTGATATATACAATATAGAGTGTATGACTTAAACAAAGACACAATATAAATTATTATAGTCGATTATGATACGATTCTCTTTTTTAATATTCATTAATTACTTTATTTTAATGGTCAATTCATATGCCTATCTTGAACCTGGAACTTTAACAATTATTGTTCAAACCATTATCGCAGGTATAGCTACAGCTTTAGTGTATTTTAAATACTTTTATAGAAAAGTGATAGATTTTTTTAAAAAAATTCATGAGAAAATTTTTAAGAGAAAGTAAATTAAATTCAATTTTAATTTCGTTTACTACAGTATGTTTGCCAATAATAATTGTTATTAAATCAAACAACACATATTATTTCGATTTTTTAGAGATTGTAAAATCATTTTTTGTTATTTCTGTTCTTTTTTTTTTAGTATTAATTTTAGTATTGTTTTTTATCAAAGATAAAAAAAAATTAGTACCAGCCTCTTTAACTCTATTCTATTTCTTTTTCTTTTATGGATTTATAGAAAAATTAATATTTAGTTTATTTAATCTTACAAATTTTATAGTACAAGTGTTTTCTATTTTAATATGGATTTTTTTATTTTGTTTTGTTTTAAATTTTTTTTTAAAAACAAAAAAAAACGATTTTAAAATTATCTACTTTTTCTTTTACTTTTTATTTATCTTTAATATTTTTGATGTAACTAAAGACTATTTAAAAGATAAAAAAAGATTTGAGAAAAACATAGTAACACAGGATGTATTTCAAGGTGATACTTATAAAGATTTAAAGATAAACGAAAAAAAAAATGTTTATATTCTTTTACCTGATATGCATGCGAGTAAAAAATATATTACGAAATTATATCCTGATTTTGATGAAAGTTTAACAAAAACATTGCTAAAATATAAATTTAAAATTAATAATCAGTCTCTTTCTAATTATTCACATTCTAGTGTTTCAATTCCAAGTATTCTTAATGCAAAATATTTTAATGATGCACAATTTAAGAAAAAAAAATTAATTTCAAAATTCTACAAAGAAAGTATTCGAGATAAGAATTTAATTGAAGAAGTTTTTAAAAAACAAAATTATAATACTATATACCTAAGGTGCGAGGGAGATTATATAACCAAACAAAAAAAATGTTTTTTACACAAAAATTTAGATTTTTTATCTTTTATCGATATTAATTTATTTGAGGCAGTAATTGCTAGTACACCCCTAAATTTTAATTTTATAACTAAGTTTTTAAAAAAAAATATCGGAAAAAAACAATTTATAGGAAAATTTTCTGAGTCTATCTCAAAATCGTTTAAAGGAAAAAAAGATCCTTTTATATTATTTGCCCACATAGGAATTCCTCATCCACCTTATATGTTTGACAAAAATTGCGACTTTAAAATAATTCCAAAAAATGAAAATACTATTAATAATTCATTAATTACTGATAAAAAATCTAGATATCAAGGTTACAAAGATAACTTGTCGTGTAGTACAAAAATTATAGAGGAGACGATAGAAATCATTATTAATTATGATGACGACCCATTAATTTTTGTTTTTTCAGATCACGGACCTCATTTAAACCACTCTAAAAATACAAATGAATTAGATTTAGTTGAGGATACTCATAGCAGTCTTCTTGCGGTAAAACCAAACAAATATTGTAGTTCGAATAATTTTGAAAATTTTTTCCATGTAAACATTTTTAGGTATATTCTAAAATGTCTTGGAAATGAAAAAATAAAAATAATTGAAAATAATTTTATATATTATACAAATCCTCGTAATGATAATGATAGTCATATAAAATTTACTTCAAATAATAGTTTAAAAAAAATGAACAATAATGGAACTAATAGATAGCTTTTACGGCTATAGAAATTTTTTAAAGGCAAAAAAAGATTTTAAAAAAATTGTCTTTTTTTCAGAAAAATCAAACTATTTTATCTTTTTTATTCCTCTTATTAAAAAATTGCTTGAAAAAAATATCAAAGTTTCTTTTGTGACAAGCGATAAAAAAGATCCTATTTTTGATATGAAAAGTGAGTATTTAAAGACATTTTATATTGGTGAGGGGGTATTTAGAACATTTTTTTTTGCTAATCTCAATTGCGATAATCTACTACTTACAATGCCTGATTTAGGCGAAAACTTTTTAAAAAAATCTCCTTTTTGTAAAAATTATATTTATATTTTTCATTCACTTATAAGCTCTACTTTAGCATATAAAAAAAACGCTTTTAAAAATTATGATACTTTTTTTTGTGTTGGCAGACATCATGTAACTGAATTAGAGAATTTTTTTAAAGAAAACAAAATAATTGAAAAAAAAAGGTTACTTCGAATTGGTTACTTTAAATTAGACGAGATTATTAAAACAAGAAAATCGACAAGCATCAATAATAATCAAATTTTAATTGCTCCAACATGGGGTTCAGATAATATTATTAATAGTTATTGTGAAGAAATTATAGAAAAGCTGTTGAAGCTAAATTACAAGATAATTCTAAGACCTCATCCAATGTCAATTAAATTAGATCATAAAAAATTATCAGAAATTGATGAAAAATTTTCTAGTAATGATAATTTTTCTCTTAGTAAAAAAGATGATAATTCACAAGATTATTTAAAAAGTGAGATAATTATTAGTGACTGGTCAGGTGCAGCATTGGAATTTTGTTTAGGTTTAAATAGATCTGCAATATTTATTGATACTCCGCAACGAGTAAGAAATAAAGAATATTTAAATAATAAAAGTATTCAGGAAAAAACATTCGAATATTCAGTAAGAGGAAAACTTGGTCAAATTATCAAAACAAATGAAATTCATAAAATCACCGAATATATAAATTTACTCAAAAAAAATACCGGTCATTATGAGTCAAACTTATCAGAAATAAATAATAACTTTCTTTTTAACGTTGGTAGCTCAGTCGAAAAAGCTTGTGATTATCTTGAAGAACAAATTTAGACTAATTTTATATTACTCTTTTTTAAAAATTTTTTAATACAATTACTTACAAAATAATTTGGTATTTTTTGTCTATTTAAAATTTTTTCTCTTAATTTAGTACCACTTATAATAATTTTATTATTACTTTTTCTTCTTATATGATTGCAGATTTTATTAATTATTCTGTTACACGTTTTACAATAAAATGGTTCCTTAAAAGTTATAATTTTAATTTTTAGTTTTTTTTCAAATTTTTTACATAATAATTGAGATTCATATTTTTTGTAAAATTTTCCGACTCCAGCGTGATCTCTTCCCACAAGAAAATGTGTGCAACCAAAATTTCTTCTTACAATTGAATGAAATAAAGCTTCTTTAGGACCAGCATATCGAGCATAAGAATTAAATAAACCTAAGATTACATTTTTGTTATAAATTTGCTTTATGAGAACTTTATAACTTTCAATTGTTGCAAATGCTTTAAAATCTCCTACTTTTAACTCACCAACCATTGGATGAATAAATAAATAGTTATGTTTTTTTAATCCAAACTTATGTATCCATTCGTGGGCTTTATGTGGAATATTTCTAGTGTGAAAAGCAATAATTGATTTTATTTTTTTTTTCTTAATTATTTTTTTTAAGTAACTTGGATTAGCTAAATAGTTGCTTTTTAATGTAGATATTAAAATGTCAAATTTTCCTGAAATAAAATATTTCCCTGAACTTATAAATTTTTTTACACCGGGATGATTTAAACTTGTGGTACCAAATATGCATTTTAGATAATTTTTTTTATTTATTTCGTAAATCTCATCAATTTGAAAAACTCCAATTTTCTTTTGCTTAAAAATTAAATTAAACTTATTAATGCCAACTAATTTTTTTCTACTTATTTCATCTAAATCAAAGTAAATTGGTAATGGAAAAAATTTTCCATCTACAGTTTTCATTTTTTTACAAATTGAGATAAAATTTTTTTTATTTACAAATTTTTTTAATGGATAGTAGCTACCATTTTTAAGGTTGATCATCTCATTTAATTGCGTGTTTGTAATAGAAATGTTAACCATAAATTTTATAAGTTTTTTATTAGATCAGCACTTGCCTTGTTTGAATTGTTTAAAACAGCCTTAATAATTGTTTTCCTCTCTGGATTAAAACCTTCTGCATAAGTGCCTATCACATAAATATTTTTTTTATTGATTAAATTAAAATTTTTTCCAACAACTAGCCCACTTTGAGTAAACTGGCATTTCATATTTTTTAGTGATTTTATAAGTGGGTCACTCAAAGATAGTTCTTGCATACTTTGGGGGCCAAGAACATTGATTAAAATATCTGATTTTATTTTTTCTAATTTTCCATTCAGTCTTTTAATTATAATATCAAAATTTCCTGATTTTGAATTAATCTTAAGAAAATTTCCTGCAATCATTTTTATTGTTTTTTTTTGCTCTAAATAATTTTTTGAGTTAACAGTTTCAGGAAAAGTAAACCTGGTTATTGCCCTAATTTTTGAATGATATTCTCTATCATAAATCGTCTTTTCTTTTTTGTTAAAGTTTTTAATAATTTTAAACAAAACATTTTTATTTAAGATTTTTGTCCAAGCATCATATTTCAAATAACCTTTTTTTTGTACATATGAGAATTCTTTGTACAAATAGCTATATAATTTCTTAGCCGTATTTATTTTTGAGATTAAATTGGGCTTGAAATAATATAACTTATAATTATTAGTATCAGAAGATAATATAGCTGAGTTTAAAGTTTTTGAGGTCCTGGAAGCGCTAATTAATTCTAAATTTAATCTTTTATTTTTAATGAGATGTTTTAATTCTATTAAGGGCTCTAAAAATCCTGCTTTTGCTCCAAGGAAAAAAATTTTAATCTTTCTTTTATTTTTTAAAGATTTTTTCTCTATTATCTTTAATAAATTAGAGGTGCCACCTGTATCGTAAAAGTTAGATATATAAAATTTGTTTTTTTTAACTTTATCTGTAAAAATATTTTTTGGGGGAGCCAATCCTAGTGATAAAAATATTTTTTTAGAAGTAAGCATTTTAAAATTATTTACTTTATTTCTTTTAAAAATTATTTCATTAAAAAGTTTTTTTTTATGAATATTAAATGCATATTTTTTTAATTTCATTTCTGTTTTTAAATAAAAATTTTTTTTCTCTTCTTTTATTGAGGCAATATTTCCTTCATAAAAGTCTAGATCAATTAATTTATTTTTTTCTAATACTTTGACTAATCTTTCTTCCATCCAATAGTTAAAAAATATTCTTGGGTAATATGTTTCTGAAACTTCAGACATTTTTTTTGCTTTTAAATAATTTTGTTTGTTTTTTTTTATCCAATCTCTATTGGATAAACTTTTAGTGCTTTCAAGTATTTTCAGTAATTTAATTTTATTTTCATCTTCAAGCGTCCACTTGATAAAATCTTGTGGTGCAAGTCTGCAAGGATTATTAAAAAATCCCATAGAGGATGTGGCCTTACCATAAGCAACCCCGCCAGGGATATTTTTTATATTTTTATCTATAACAGCAATTTTTAATCTTCTTTTAATTTTGCTACTTAAGATATTTATTAAAGTATTAATTGAACCAATTCCACCGCCAAAAAAAATTATCTCATAGCTCATTGAAAAAGTGTTTTTATTTGTTATTTAGTTAATTAATTAATTTTTTTTAAATGATTAAAATTTGTTTTTTTTATTATAATTATATAAGACTACATTATTAAAATGGTATTCCCAAAGGAAAAAAATGGCAAAAAAATATTAGACAGCTTGTCTTGGGAAGAGTTTTTTAAAGAGACAAAAAAACTTAAAACTTTTCCTAAAAAAGTTGGCTTATTTAATAGATTAATTGCGCATACTAATAATTTTTATGTGATTGCTGCAATTGGAGCATTTACACCAGGTTACGTAATGATTTTGTCTAAAGAACTCATTCCATCTTTAAGTCTTGTAAAGGAAGAAAAAATTAATGAACTTAGATGGCTAATTGAACAAATATCCATTGCCCAAAAAAAAATCTACAATAGAAATGTTATTTATTTTGAACATGGTATGTGTGCATGTGTTGGTGGGTTAGATCGTGCTCACTTGCACTTAATGACGATTGACAAAAAAGTCAAAGACAAAAATATAATCGACTCAATAAATAATTCCTTGGTAAGTAGAAAAGCTGGAATAAATTCTGTAGAATTATTTGGCCATAAGTTAGAAAATATTCATGATATAAAACAAGTCATGGAGTCAAACGATAAAAATGCAGTCAAAATTGATGGTAAACAGTTATACTACAATGACATTCTAGATAACAAAGAAGTTGATGATTGGATGTTAGTAACACGAAAACATGTCTTTAGTGGAGGACATTATGTTTTCTTTAGGTCTATTTCAAAATTATCTTCATTTTTAACTTTAAAAAATTTTCAAACTCAGCTGGGTAGACAAATAGCTTATGAAATAGAGATTTCTTCAAATAAAAAATTTAAAAAAAAAGCAGAGCTTATTTTAAAAGAAAATCCTTATGCAAATATATGGAAATGGCAAGAATTTTCATTTAACGAAAATATTTTGATTACTATTCGTGATTTTGCAAAATATTTTAGTAAAAATAAGAAAAAAATAAAAGTTATGTATAATTTTAAGTTAATGTTTAAAGGTTAAGAATTAGTTATATAAGATCAATATATTTTAGATTTAAAGTTAAATATAAATGAAAGAAATTAATAGAAATTTTAAAAAATGTTTTATAACTGGCTTAACTGGCTCGGGTGGCAGTTACTTATGTGAACATATACTTAAAAGAGATAAAAAGATTAAAATATATGGTTCTTACAGAACAAAAGGTTATTTAAAATTTCTTCAAAAAAAATATAAGAAAAGAGTTTTTTTTTATAAATTAAATTTACAATCCTATTCTAAAACAAAAAAATTAATTAATAAAATAAAGCCAGATTTAATTTATCATTTAGCATCTAATGCAGATGTAAGAGGTTCATTCGATACGCCTAAGGAAATAATTGAAAATAACAATTCAGTCACATTAAATTTACTAGAAACTGTAAGAACGCTAAAAATAAAACCTTTAGTTATAATATGTAGTACTTCTGAAGTTTATGGAATTGTTAAAAAAAGTGAAACACCAATTAAAGAAATTTTGAAAATGAATCCAGCTAATCCATATTCTTCATCTAAAGCATTTCAAGACATTGTTTCACAAGTTTATCGTAGAAGTTTTGGATTAGATATAATAATAACAAGAGCTTTTTCTTATACTAATGCTAGAAGAACAAATTTATTTCAAACTGCCTTTGCTAAGCAAATTATAAATATTGAGAGAGGTGCGAAAAATATTTTATCTCACGGTAATTTGAAAAGTATAAGATGTATTTTGGATGTTGATGATATTATGGAGGCGTACTGGCTAACAGCTAAAAAAGGTGTAATTGGCGAAATCTATAATATTGGTGGCACAAAACCAATATCGATTGGAAAGTATTTAAAGGAACTTATTAAATTATCTAAAATGAAAATTAAATGTAAGCAAGATCCAAATTTAATAAGGCCGGTAGATGTTACATTACAAATACCTAATGTTAGAAAATTCTCAAATCATACGGGCTGGAAAGCTAAAACTCCATTTAAAGTTTCAATGAAAAAACTTCTAAATGAATGTAGGCAACTTTATTAAGGTTAAAATTGAAGAATTTGCAATTAATATAAGTTAAGGTATAAACTTTAAAAATGTTAAACGAAAGCAAAATAGATTGTACTTTTCTAATAGCCTCAAGTTTAAAAAAATCTTATCAAGAACTTTCAAAAAAATATTCTGCGATAGAACCCCCCACCTGGGCTTTATTATTAGCTCAATCTTGCAGATCTGTTGACTATAAAGTTTCAATAATTGATGCAAACGCCGAAGGTTTGAGTGAAGAGGAAGTCTTAATAAGATTAAGAGCACAAAACCCCAAACTAATATGTTTTGTAGTTTATGGAAATAATGTAAATGCAGGAACAGCTAACATGAGTGGAGCTGTTGAGCTAGCTGATTTTTTGAAAAAAAATGAGATACAAAATAAAATTGCATTCATAGGGTCCCATGTTCAAGCTCTACCAATTGAAACACTAAAGAATGAAAAAAGTATTGACTTTGTTTTTACAAATGAGGGTGTGTATGCTCTAAGAAACATACTCAAACTCCAAGATTTGTCGGCTAACAATCTTAAAAATGTCAAAGGAATAGCTTACCGTGATAAAGATAACATAAAGATGAATGAGTCTGAAAAAGTTGTGCCTAACGAAAAAATGGATTCTGACCTACCGGGCTATGCTTGGGATCTTTTACCTTTTAAAAATAAACCATTGGATTTGTATAGATCACCAATGTGGCATGCAGAATATGATTATGAAAAAAGAAGCCCTTACGCAAGCTTACAAACAAGTTTAGGTTGTCAATTTAGTTGCAGCTTTTGTATGATAAATATGATCAACAGAAATGATGAAGAAGAGATAGGAGTTGCAGGTAATTATAGCAACATGAGATTTTGGTCCCCGGAATTTATTATAAAAGAATTTGATAAGCTAATAAATATGGGTGTTCGGACAATAAGAATTGTCGATGAAATGTTTTTATTGAACAAAAAATACTATGTTCCTCTTTGTGAAATGTTAGCCGAAAGAAATAAAGATGATAGTTTAAGAATGTGGAGCTACAGTAGAGTTGATACAATAAAAAATCCTGAGGTTTTAAAATTAGTAAGAAAAGCGGGGATAAAATGGTTGTGTTTGGGTATTGAAAGCGGTGAAAAAAAAGTTCGACTGGAGGTCTCTAAAGGAAAATTTGAGGATGTTGATGTAAAACAAGTAATTGAAAAAGTCCACGAAGCAGATATAGAAGTTATGGCAAATTACATATATGGTTTACCAGGAGAAACAAAAAAAAGTATGCAAAAAACTTTTGACCTTAGTTTAGAATTATGTACGGCTGGATGGAATACTTACGCATCAATGGCCCTTCCCGGTAGCCAACTTTATAAAGAAGCTATTGATAAAAAAATGGATATCCCCGAAACTTACGAAGCTTTTTCTTGGCATTCATTTGAAACAATGCCTTTAAGAACTAAGGACTTAACGGGTCAAGAAATTCTAGAGTTTAGAGATTTGGCATTTGTTAAGTATCATACTTACGAGCCATTTTTAAAACGCATTGAAAAAAGATTTGGTAAAAAAAATGCCGAAAATATTAAAAAAATGGCACAAATAAAATTAAAAAGAAAAATTTTAGGTCACACACTTGAAAAAAATTAATGATTTAGAAAACCTTGGAAAAAAATACAGGTATGAGCTTCTAGAAAAGGCGTTGCTAATGAAGCAGGGTCATATCGGTTCAATATTCTCTATGATGGACATAGTTGTTGCAATGTATCATGGTGGATTTGTTCGCTATAATACTTCAAATAAATCGTTTGATGATAAAGTTATAATAAGCAAGGGTCATGCTACCTCAGCTTTGTATCCTATATTAAGAGATTTCAATCTGTATCCAAAAAAAGAGTGGGATAATTGGGGCAAAGAAAAATCGACTTTAAAAATTTTTGGAAATATATCAATTCCTGGAATTGACGTCACTTCTGGTTCGCTAGGTCATGGAGTTGGAGTTGCATCAGGTATAGCTTTAAGCTTTTTAAGAAGAAAAAAAGAAAATAAAGTCTTCACAATAATCAGTGAAGGTGAGTTATATGAAGGTTCAACTTGGGAAGCATTATTAATTGCTAAACATTACAATTTAAATAATCTGACCATTATAATTGATATAAATTCTCTTATAATTTTAGGTAAAACTAAAGAATGTGTAAACCTGGATCCTATAAGAAAAAAAATTGAAGGATTTGGAATTAATACCTATGAAGTAGACGGACACAACTATACCGAATTAGTCAACGTATTTCAAAAATCTAAAGAGTTAAATAAATTAAATTGTATTTTAGTCAAAACAATTAAAGGAAAAGGTTGTTCTATGATGGAGAATAAAAAAGAATGGCATTATATGGGTTATATGAGTGAGGAAGAAATCAAAATTGCTAAAAAAGAATTGTCATAATGGCACAAAGAGATATTTTTATCACTGAAATAACTAAAGCTCTTAAAAGTGATAAAAAAATTTATTTTTTAAGTGCCGATTTTGGGGCCCCAGCATTAGATAAACTAAAAAATGATTACCCAGAAAATTTTATACATTGCGGTATTTCTGAACAAGCGATGATTGATATGGCTACAGGCTTGGCTTTAGAGGGGAATAAAGTTTTTGTTTACGCAATGGCCCCTTTTCTATCTTTGAGGTGTATTGAGCAAGCAAAAACAGGTCCAGGCTTAATGAAATTGCCGATATGTTTTATATCTGTTGGGGTGGGTTTATCTTACGCTGACGCAGGTCCAACTCATTATTCCACAGAGGACTTTGCCTGTTTTAGATCAATTATTGGTTGTAGCATATACACACCTTATGACAATAATGATGTAAAAAATATAGCAGAACATTTATTAGAAAAAACAAGTTTTTCTTACGTTAGATTAGATAGAGAGGATTTACCAAATATTGATTTTAGCAGTAGTGGCAATTTCGAAAGAGGATTTAGGTCAGTAGGAAATTCTTTCGATGATAAAGTTGTGGTTATCTCACATGGAAAGATGGTCCATAGATGTGTAGAGGCTTTTAAAAATAATGAAAAATTTGTTTGTATAAATTTAATAAGATCAAAACCTTTTCCAGAAACATTACACAAAACAATTAGAAAATGTAAAGGTGTTTTAGTAGTAGATGAACAAGGAGAGTCTGGAGGTTTAGCATCATGTATTTTTGAAAACTTTAATAAAAATGATTTTTTTCCTAAAATTTTAAATATTTGTTTACCTGAAAAATATATTTTTGATAATGGAGGAAGAGATTATCTTCTAGATATAAACGGTTTATCAAAAAAAGATATCATTAATAAAGGTAAACAACTTCTATAATAATTTTTTTGTAAATAAGTGATTAAATTAAAAAATAACTTTTTTATTCCAGCAATAGTAATAAATTTTGTGATTAATCTTATTTTTTTGAAAAATACCTTTGATAATCCTTGGTTGTCTGATGATTATCCATATATTTTTGGCTCAAAACTTTTTAATTTAATTAACGGAAATCTATTTTATACTTTTCAATTTATTGGTGATGATACTAGATTTATTCCTTTTTTTTGGTTTATAGTTCAATTTATCCCTGAAAATTTTCAATTTTGGCACTCGATTATAGTTTTATTTTATTTTTTTTCGTCAGTTTTTATTTTTTTAATTTCAAATAAAATTACAAATAATTCTCAAATTTCAATACTTGCTTCTATACTTTTTACGATTAATTATAGCATAAGTATTAAATCATTATCCTGGAACATTTTTTTTGGACATATCTTTAATTCAACTTTGGGCTTTTTAGCAATTTTAATTTTTTTGACTTACTATGAAAAAAATAAAAAGATCCTTTTAATCTTTTATTTCATTTTTTCTTTTTTAGGCTGTCTAATAAGTGAGTCGGGTTTGATTTTCCCGATTTTAGCATTTTTAATATTATTTTTTTTTAAAAAAGAGAGATCGAAAAAAAATTTGTTTATAAGCCTTTCTCCGATTTTTGCTTATTTGGTTATTGTATTTATATACACTGGAAAATTTTTGCCAATTTTGCAAGACCGAATTAGTTCTGAAAGATCAGCAACATATAGCAAAATATTAAATATAAAAGATGATGAAAGCTTATATTTTTATAGATCTACTTATGCACCAAGAGATTTAAAAGGTTACTCTATAAGAATTATTGATAATATTATAGGTTCTTTAAATCAATCAGCATATGAAAAGGTTTTAAAATTCTATGATAGCGATAATCATTTAAAAAAATACATTAAAGAAAAGTTTTTATTAATAATATTTTCTTTTATTCTGTTGCTCTCTATATTCATTTTTTTTATTTTAAAGAAATTTACTAAGTCACAAAGGTTGGGTTTATATAATTTGATATTTTTATTTATTTCAATACTTCTAATTTATAGCGTAATTTATTTTAGAAAAGATATTAATATAGCCTTATCATTTGTATCAGCATTGCTAATTTCATATGTGATTAACTGTTTGATTAAAAATAAGTTTTTTTTGACTTCGGTGATTATACTAATAATTTTCTTCACTCCGAGTGTAATGTTTTCTATTACAAAATTTGAATACTTTGGAGATTTTAAACCAAGATCTACTAATATAGTTCATTTTAACGAACTTAAAAATTTATCATCTAATCAAAATGTTTCTATTACAAAAAGAAATAATGATTTTAAGTATTATTATTATTACAAAAACTTTAAGATTTACGAAAATTCTCTTGCAAAATATAGAGGATATAATTTAAATGAATTTGTAACTATATTTGATAAAGATAATTCGAAAAATGATTAAAAAAAAATTTTGCATTGTTGGGGTAGATCCTGACTTCAATCAATTAATATTTGAAAATAAAAAGAATTACATTGGTTTAATAACGAATTTTGGACACAAAAAATATCATATTAATAATAAGGTTTTAGGTAAGGAAACTTTGAGTGATTGGATTAAGATTAAAAAAAAATTTAACCCTTCTGTGATAATTGCAATAAATGATGGAGTGCAGAGAAGAATTTTGAGTGCCATTTATAAAAAAAATTTAATTAACTATATTGATAAAACAGTGCAAATAGATAGAACAACTTTTGCCTCAATTAAAAATAGAAAAGGAATTTTTATTAATAAATTATCTTATATTTCATCAGATGTAGAAATTGATGACGGAGTTAAAATACATGTGAGGTGTAATGTCCATCATCATGTAAAGATTGAAAAATTTGTAACATTATCTCCATGCTCTATTATTTTGGGAGGGGCAAGAATTGGAGAAAACTCCTTCATAGGATCAGGGTCTATAATAAACCCTAATATAAAAATAGGGAAAAATTGTATGATTGGATCTGGATCTGTTGTTACAAAAGACGTGGCCGACAACTTAACTGTTTTCGGTGTTCCTGCTAGAATTAAAGATTAATTCTTATTTTTTATTTTTTTTAATCCCCAAAAAAACCATTTTAAATATTCTTTTAGCCAGGGACCGAATTTAAAAGTGGAAGAACCACCAAATAATCTATCTACAGATTTTAAAGGGAATTCTCCAACATTATAGCCTTTTAAAAAAACTTTAATTGCCAATTCAAAAGAGTACGCCCACCCAATTGGTTTAGACTCTAAATTTATTGATTTCCAAACGTTTTTTTTCATTAGTTTTATTCCAGTAGTGCAATCAGTAAATGGTATATTGGTTAAGAACTTAAAAAAAAAATTTGCTGTTCTGGAGAAAATAGACCCGAGTAAGGATCCGCCTAATCTAGTTCCTCCTCCTGAATATCTTGTACCGCTGACAAAATCTAATTTCTTACTAATCATAAAATCAAGCATTTTTTCTACAGCTACTATTGGGAATATTTCATCAACTGCTGTGATCAAAATTATATCATGCTTACTTGCATTTACTCCTGTTTCTACTGCAAATCTCACACCTGGAGAAATTTTATTTTGTAAAACTTTTACATCCTCTAACTCATTTTCTAAACTTTTTGCAACTTCGATTGCATTATCGTCATCATCATCGTAAACTATTATAATTTCTTTAGGTAATTTAATCGTATAATTAAGAAGTCTAACCATTATTGGTAGGCTATCTTTTTCATTATGAATTGGTAAAATTATTGAGAGTTTTCTTTCCATTATTATTTATTTTGTAAAAATTTATTAATATATTTACAGACTGTTTTTTGTTGAGCTATACTCATATCAAGTGAAGAAGGTAACCACATTAATTTTTTTTGTAAATTCTTTGAATTATTTAGATCTTTAAAACTCTTTTTGTAAGGCTTACATGTATTTAATGGACTCCAGAAATATCTACAAATAATTTTTTTCGATTTCAAATAATTAAAAAGCTTATTTCTATTTTTACAAAAAACATCTGTCCATAAGGGGAGCTCACCATTTTTAAGATTGAAATTTAAAATTTTAAAAGATTTATTTTGATTTAGGTTTTTTAGATAATATTTATGAATTTTTATTAGTTTTTTTTCCCTACTTTTTATTGAGTTCATTTGAGAAATACCTAAAGCAGACTGAATATTTGAGAATTTAAAATTGTAACCAACTGATACGTAATTATCCTCACCACCAGTTGTTGGTCCAACTCTTCCTTGATCTTTAAGTCTTACTAATTTCTTGTAAATTTTTTTGTCATTGCTAACAACAACACCACCTTGTCCTGTCGTGATTATCTTGTTTGGAGCAAAAGAATAACATCCGGCTATACCGAATGTTCCAAGGTTTTTGTTTTTAATTTTTGATCCAAATGCTTCCGCTGAATCCTCTATAACTTTAATTGAATTTTTTTTACAAATCGATAAGACTTCTCTTATATTTGATCCTCTTCCAGATACGTGAACTGGAATAACGAATTTTGTTCTACTATTTATTTTTTTTATCAAGGACACTTTGTCAATTAAAAGTGTTTTTGGATTTACGTCGACTAAAACTGGTTTTCCACCTGACATCTTGACTGCATTTGCGGTGGCTGGAAAGGTTATATTTGGAATAATAACTTCATCGCCAATTTTAATTCCGCAAGCCTTTAAGGCAAGAAAAATGGCTGTCGTTCCACTTGTTACACACACTGCATGTTTAACTTTTAAAAAATTGCAGATTTTTTTTTCAAATAACTTAGTTTGTTCTCCTTCATTTGGAAAATTATTTTTAAGAACTTTATTTATATACTTTGAACTTTCTTTCAAATTTATAGTTGGTTGAGCTAATATAATTTTTTTCATTATTTTCTATACAGGGCTCTTTAAAAGTTTTTTTTTATTAATATATTTTTTTGACAAAATATAATATGTTTTTTTTCCAATTTTCATTGTTGGAGGTGGAAAAGGTTCATGTATCATTGATCTAATAAAGTTGAATATTTTTTTTCCAGACCAATTCCAATCAATCATTCCATTATTTGGAAGTAATTTTTTTCTGTAACTGCCTTGTTTTATTTTGACCTTCTTGGTTAAATTTTTGTTATTTTTAAGAATTTTAGCTACAAATATTTTAAATTCTTTTAAGCTATATTTTGTAAATTTTTTATAAATTGTTTCAGCTGTATCGTCATCATTTATAATAATTTTTTTTGTAAATAAAATTTCTCCAGAATCAATTTTTTCTGATATCCAATGTCCAGTCAACCCGGTATATTTTTTATTTTCAAAAATAGCGTGAGGAATAGAATATCTTCCTCTAAAATTCGGTAAAAGAGATGGATGGATATTTAATGTTCCTAAAATAGGTATCTTTAATATTTCCTTGGGCAATATCATTGTTGATCCTATACAAAATATTATATCTATCTTTTGCTTATCATTAATTATTTTTCGATATAATTTATCAATTTTAACAACTTTAATTTTATTTTTTTTAGCTAATTTAATTAGTGATTTAGAAAATGCATTATCTTTGCCAATATCATCTATGTTTGCAACAATATATCTTGGTTTTATCTTTTTTGTAATAAGATGTTCTAAACAACCATATCCTAAATTTTTTCCACCAATAAAAATTGAATTAATTTTTTTCCTCATTAGTAGAAATCCCATACGTCTATTATTTTTTTTGATGAAGGAAAATTAATTTTTTTATATTTTTTGTGTAAAGCACCAATTACAATTATATTTGATTTTTTAATAAAATTTTTTAATTTTTTATTTTCTTTAGAGACATAATATTCATCACTAAATATAACTTTATAATTTTTTCCCTTTAGTTTTTTATAAATATCAAAGGCTAAGGAATCTCTTATATCGTCTGTTTCTGCTTTAAAAGTAACACCTAAAATACCTATTATTTTTCTTTTAGAACCTTTTATATTTTTTATTTTATTTAAGATTACTCTCACGATTTTAGTATTAACTTTCATAGAAGCTATGCCTAGTTCAAGTTTCCCTTTGAAAAAAGAACTTAATTGCATAGTATCTTTCAATAAACATGGTCCAGCTGTTAAGCCAGGACTCGGTAAATTTAAATTTCTTTCATAACCTTTCATCATTAAATATCTTATCTTTTTAAAACTTAAATTGTGCTTTTGACAAATAAGATACAACTGATTTGCAATAGCAAAATTAATATATCTGTTAGTATTTGAAAATAATTTTACTAACTCCGCTTCATTAATTGATGACACTAATGTTTCTTTACAAATCAGTCTAAATAACTTTCCCGCCTCTTTAATGGATAGTTTTGTGTTGCCTGAAATAATCTGAGGTAATTTTGGAAGCTCTTCTAATGCCTTGCTCTGCACGATTCTCTCGGGACAGTATGCAATATTTTTATTAATGTGACCGTACCTTTCAAATAAATTTTTAATTATTCCTGGATAGACTGAGCTTCTAACAATAATTATTTGATCTTTCTGAATAAATTTAAAAAGACTTTTGAAAAATATTAAAAAATCTTTTGTTAATGGCTTTAGTTCTCTGTTAATTGGTGTACCAATGCAGATTATAACGAATTTAGACTTTTTTATTGAACTCAATTCACTAGAAAATTTTAATTTGTTTAATCTCAAACATTTTAAAAGTAATTTTTTTGCACCAATCTCGTAAAATGGTGGCTTGCCAGTTTTAATTAAACTTAAATTTTTTTTATTTAAATCAATCAAATTTACCGTTTTTCTTTTACTTGCAAAAGCTAAACCAAGCGGGAAACCAATATGGCCTGCACCACCAATGATTGATATTTCATCTTTTTTAAATTTACTCATTAAGATTAATATTATATAAACTAGCATTTATTATTCTCAATCCAATATTATGAAAAACTACTCTAAAATTATCGATTATTG
>MDTG01326868.1_pt1 | contig 30187 bp, 25 predicted proteins | sample 811421 | NCBI WGS metagenome assembly MDTG01 (sample SAMN05326645, study PRJNA326480) | marine metagenome | isolation source: seawater | place: Pacific Ocean: South East | collected 2011 | reverse complement strand
TTACGATATAATTGTTTCATAATATATAAAATGAATTTATTAAAAGCATGCTTTATTAGAGTTGAAGTTAAAAAGCGTGAATTTGTATCTAGATTAGACTTAGCAATTGAAATGGTCAGAAAGGGTGTTCCAGTAATTATTGGTGAGTGTTATGACTCTAAGGAACTTCTAAAACTTGGTATAGATAAAGGTTATTTTTTTGGAAAGTGTGCTCAACCTTATACTTTGAATATTTTCAAACCACTTTTGGATCATGGATGGAGCTTTGGAGCTTTAGACGAAGAAGGTTTATTACCTGATAATTTGGAAATTTTTGCAACAGGACGTTTTTCATCAAAAAGTGCTGATATGTACAAAGATATTTTTTTCTTTGGTCATAAACAAAAAGAAACTTTTGAAAAAATTTTTGGTTTCCGTGACTCTTTTATTGTTTCTGGAAATCCGAGAGTAGATATGTGGAAATCAAAATGTTATAATTTATATAATCAATTAGAGCATGATATTAAATATAAGTATGGTGATTTTGTTCTTCTACCACTTAATTTCACATATTATACAAATAATTCAGTCAAAACGTTGTCTCAACATAAAAACCTTCAATCGTCATATAAAGTTTTAGCTGAAAAATCGGAGTTTATCTTTGATAGTTTTTGTAAACTTGCAGAAAGATTTGCTCATGAGGAAAAAGTCAAGGTTATTATACGCCCACATCCGGCTGATAATTTACAATCTGTTAAAAAATTAATGGTTAAACATGGGGTGAAATCTAATTTAGTAGAGTGTGTAGCGACTAATGATGTTTTTCCATGGATTTCGTCAGCTAAAATTTTATTTCACAATTGTTGTACGACTTCAGTTGAGGCAGGTTTTATTGGCACACCTGTAGTAAGTTTTGTTCCATCTAAAATATCACTTCTTCAAGATGATGAAGTAAACAATTTGTTCCCTATAGTTGAAAATTATGAAGAAGCTAAAGTTTTTTTAAATCAAACAAATAACGATTTAACCTCAGATTTTAAAAATAAAGTAGCCAGATGGAGAAGTTTAAATATTCAAAATTCAAATACTGCAGCTAGCTTTATTGCGGATAAGATTATTGAACGAAATAATTTTAAACCACTTCATAATTTTCAAATAAGTAATAATATTATAGATCTTAAAAGAATTAAGTATGAGTTTAAAGCAAAAATAGCATCAATGATCGGGCGACATCAAAATAATGTGTACCTAGATAAATTCCCAAGAACAAATATCGAAGAAGTTGAAAATATAGTTCATCACATTTGCAAATACCGAGGTTATAAAAAATTTATTAAGATAAAATCAGTCAACTCTAGACTGTTTAGTATCACAACCTAAAATCATGAAATTTCTAAATATTAAAATAAAAAATAAAAAAAATTATGGAGAAAAATTTATTAACTAAAAAAATCAATATTATATATCTTACCCGTAATGGATTGTTGGAACCTCTTGGTCAAAGTCAAGTTATCCCTTATCTTCGTGGTTTGTCAAAATATTACTCTATCACCCTTATAAGTTACGAGAAATTTCAAGATTTCTCTAACAGTGAATTAATGAATAATGCTGAAAAAGATTGCATAAAACACGGTATTCGGTGGCTTCCACAAAAATTTAAGCCAAACCTAAATATCTTTTTTTCAGTGTTAAGTATTTTAAAAATGATTTGGTTAGTTAAAAAAGTAGTAAATCAAGAAGGTTGCAAATTGATACATGCAAGGTCATATATACCAGCATTTGTTGCGTTAATTATCAATAGATTAAAAGGTACTCCATTCATATTTGATATGCGCGCTCTTTGGCCAGAAGAATTAATTACCGCAGAAAGAATTAAAAGAAACTCTATTTTGCACCGTATTATTAAAATTTTAGAAAAATTAATTTTAAAAAAATCTTCTGCTGTAATTTCTCTTACTAATGCAGCAGTTAATCATATTAAATCAATGTATTCAGCTAATATAAAAAATAAACTAATCATGGTAATTCCGACTTGTGTTGACCTTAAAAAATTTAAACCTAATATTAAAAAAAATCACAATTCTAAAATACATGGTTGTTTAGGTACAATATTATCAGGATGGTTTCGTATAGATTTGTTATCTAGTTGGATAAGATTTGCTTCTTTGCGTGACCCTAAATTACTTTTTGAGATTATAACACGTGATGATGCAAAAAAGATCCGTATGATAATTGATCCAGAAAATGATTTAAAGGAAAATTTAAAAATTAAATCTGTTCTTTCCAAAGATGTGCCTGCTGCAATACATTTACACGACATATCTTTAATGTTTTTTAGTCCAGGTTTAGGAAAATTAGGAAGTGCTCCAACTAGATTAGCTGAAGCTCTAGGTTCTGGAATTCCTGTTGTTGTAAACAAAGGAGTTGGTGATATGGATGATGTTATAAAAAAAAATAATGTTGGTGTTATTGTTGATGGAGATGGCAAAAGACAAATAGAGGAAGCATTTGAAAAATTACAAACCCTTTTAAAAGATCCAGAACTATCTAGTCGTTGTTATAATACTGCTATATCAATTTTTTCGCTTGATAAGGGAATTGAAAAATATCATATGGTATATAAAGCCATACTTAATAGAAAAAATATATAATGTGTGGATTAACTGGAATTTTAACCTCATCGACCAATAATGATATAAATAAAATTGTATCTAAAATGACCTTGTTACTTAAACACAGAGGGCCTAATGATGGAGGAGTGTGGTCTAAAAGCAATATTGGTCTTGGACACCGTCGCTTGTCAGTTCTTGATTTAAGTTCTTCAGGCGCACAACCTATGCAATCAGAATGTGAACGTTTTGTAATGGTATACAATGGAGAAATTTATAATCATCTTGATATTCGTAAAAATCTAGAAGTTGAGGGTTTTCCAATAAAATGGCGAGGACATTCTGATACAGAAACACTTCTTGAAGCAATAAAATATTGGGGATTGCAAAAATCTTTAACCAATTCAATTGGTATGTTTGCTCTAGCGATTTGGGACAAGAAAGAGGAATGTCTTAGCCTTGCGAGGGACAGAATTGGAGAAAAACCTCTTTATTGGGGTTGGGCAGGTAATGATTTAATATTTGGATCTGAACTAAAAGCACTTCGTGCACATCCTGATTGCTCAAAAGATATTTGTAAAAAAGCTTTACTTGAGTATTTACAATTTATGAATGTGCCAGCACCACGAAGTATTCACCCTGGTATTTTTAAACTCGAACCTGGAACTATTCTAACTGTAAAAAGTTTTGCGCCACTGAAACCACCAAACGAACCAATCCGACCAGGAGAAAATTATGGTAGTATCAATATTAAAAGATATTGGGACTTAAATGAAAGCTTTAAGAGTGGGATATACAATCCAATTCAAAATGAAAGCGAGGCAATAGCAACTACTGAAAAAACTTTACGTGAGGCAGTAAAAAATCAAATGATTTCAGATGTACCATTAGGAGCATTTCTTTCAGGTGGGATTGACAGTTCCTCTATTGTTGCGTTGATGCAAGATCAAAGCCCAAGACCCATAAAAACGTTTACTATAGGTTTTGAAGAGATTAAATTTGATGAATCAAAACATGCTGCTGAAGTAGCCAAACATCTTGGTACAGACCATCATAAAATACTTGTAACTGATACCGATGCTCGCAATGTAATACCAGATTTACCTTGGTTATATGACGAACCATTTGCCGACTCTTCACAAATACCAACACATTTAATATGTAAAGCAGCTCGCCAAGAGGTAACCGTAGCACTTTCTGGAGATGGTGGAGACGAAATTTTTGGAGGATATAATAGGTATGTTCATGGGCCCAATCTATGGAAAAATTTATCTTATCTACCTTTTTTCTTAAGAGGCTTTGTTGGTCAAGCGCTTCAAGCAGTACCCGAAAAATCATGGGATAGGTTAGAGTATATTTTTAATCAAATCAAAAAAGGAAGTAAAGGTATATCAAATTTAGGTAATAAAATTCACCGTTTTGGAAATTCTATTCGTTCTGTTAATAGTCTTCAAGATTTACATAAAAATATGATAAGTGCCTGGCTTGAGCCTGAAAAATTATTGATAGATGACGTTAAAAAACTACTTTCAACAATTAAAGATGAGTCAAATGAATTAGCTTTGAATGATTCAGTTATGAGTATGATAATTAGAGATATGAGAAGTTATTTACCTGATGATATTCTTCACAAAGTTGATCGTGCCTCAATGGGTATAAGCTTAGAAGTTCGCTGCCCTTTTCTTGATAAAGATGTAGTTTCTCTAGCATCTCGTATACCATCTAAAATGAAGATTTCTGATGGAAAAGGAAAATGGTTATTACGTCAAGTGTTATATAAATATGTTCCAACAAAAATTATTGACCGTCCAAAAGAAGGTTTTGCTTTGCCCATTGGTGTTTGGCTCCGAGGACCTTTACGTGATTGGGCAGAAGATCTTTTGGAAAAAAAGCGATTAGATAGTGATGGATTATTTAAGTCTGAAATAATAAGTAAAACTTGGACTGAACACTTATCTGGTCGTAAGGACTGGTCATATCCACTTTGGACAATTTTAATGTTTCAAGCCTGGAAAGCTTCTCAAACATGAAAAACATAGATTACAAAACTGTCAAATCATTTGGTGATGAATGGAGCAGATACAATCAAGAAGGTCTCATGGGAAAAGAGCATAAATATTTATTTGAAAAATATTTTAAGATCTTCCCTTGGGCATCTCTTCCTAAAGATGCTAAAGGATTTGATATGGGCTGTGGGTCGGGTCGCTGGGCGATATTAGTTGCCCCTAAAGTTAAACAATTGACTTGTATTGATCCTTCTTATGAGTCAATTGTTGTTGCAAAGCGTAGACTTAATCATTTATCAAATATAGTTTTTTTAAAGGCTGGAGTTTCTGAAAAAGCACTTCCTCCAAATAGTCAGGATTTTGGATATTCACTAGGTGTACTTCATCATGTGCCAGATACTGCATCAGCTCTTCGAGATTGTGTAGATATGTTAAAACCAGGTGCACCATTTCTTGTTTATTTGTATTATAATTTTGATAATCGACCTAAATGGTATTATTTTCTTTGGACAGCATCAAATATAGTTCGAAAAATTATTTCACGCACACCTTCATGGATGAAATCTATTTTAACAAATTTTTTAGCTTTAATAATATATCTACCATTTGCACGCATTTCATTTTTAGCGGAAAAAATTGGATTTAAAGTAGATAATTGGCCTTTATCCTCTTATCGGAGAACTAGTTTTTATACAATGAGAACAGACTCACGTGATCGATTTGGAACTCCATTAGAGCAACGTTTTAGTCGTTCAGAGATACTTGCAATGATGCAAGCATCAGGACTTCATGAAATAAGTTTTTCTAATTCTTTCCCTTTTTGGTGTGCAGTAGGAAAAAAAAAATTTTAAAATTGTGAAATTAGCTTTGCTTACAAAATATGGTGACCTTGCCGCTAGTACGCGGCAACGTTTTGAGCAATATCAACCTTTTTTAGAAGATGCTGGGTTTCAAGTAATAAAATATCCGTTGTTTAACAATGTTTACTTAAAAAATTTTTATGAAAGTGGTAGAAGGGATTTTAACCATGTTTTAGTAGGGTACTTAAATCGACTAAAGTGGTTGATAACAAAACCTGATGTTGATTTGATTTGGCTTCATTGTGAATTATTTCCATATTTACCAAGTATATTTGAAAAAATTGTTACTTTACCAGGAAAGCCTATAGTATTTGATTATGATGATGCTATTTTTCATAATTATGACATTAATCCCAAATGGTATGTTCGTAAACTCCTTGGGAAAAAACTTCATCAAACAATTAGAACAGCAAAAATAGCTTTTTGTGGAAATAAATATCTTGCTGACTATGCTAATCAATCATGTTCAAGAATTAAGATTATTCCAACAGTAGTTAATACCGATTTACTATATCCAAAGGTAAATAAAAAAGGAGATAATAGTTCAGTAAATATAGGATGGATAGGATCTCCATCTACATGGAATTACTTTGAAAAAAAGTTACAGATTTTTGAACGAGTAGCATTAAAAGAAAATGGAAATTTATTAGTAATGGGCTCAAGTAAGAATTTTATAAATACAAATTCAATTTTAAATTTAGTTGAATGGAGCAAGGATGGTGAAGTCCCCTTTCTACAATCGCTTGATATTGGAGTAATGCCACTCGACAACACTCCCTGGGAAAGGGGAAAGTGTGGATACAAAATAATTCAATATATGGCTTGTGGAGTTCCAGTTGTAGCCTCACCCGTAGGAGTAAATAAAGATATTATAGATCATGGTGTGGATGGGTTTCTCGTCAACACTGATCAAGAGTGGTATGCTGCTATCAAGAAATTAGCAAACGATCCATATTTACGCCAACAAATGGGTTGTGCAGGGCGTAAAAAGATTGAGAATAAATATTCGCTAAAAGTTTGGGGGCCTCAAGTATCGAATATTTTGCAAAATATTTTAAAATACTACAATACTGAGAAATGATTTACATCATAATAACAATCTTATTATTTGCTATTAGCATTATATCTTTATTTAAAAGAAATTTTTCTAATTTAAATATTTATTATTTTTTAATTTTAATATTATTTTTTTTTTCAGCTTTTCGTTATCAAGTTGGTTGTGACTGGGATGGATATATTCATAGTTATCTCAATTCCTCAGGAATTAGTTTTCTAGATATTATAAACCTGCGTGATCCTATATATTATACTATTATATATCTTATTCATAAATTTGATATACCACAACCCTTTCTAAACATAATAACCAGCGCTATTTTTTTTATTGGAATAAACTCATTAGCTAAACGACAACCTAATCCAATAATTTTTTTGTCATTGCTTTTTCCAATCCTAATTATGAATATGCCATTGTCAGGTATTCGGCAAGCAGCTGCAATAGGTTTCATCTGTTTAGCTTTTGTATCTTTCATTGATAGAAATGCACTTCGTTTTGGTATTTATGTTATATTAGCCTCAGGATTTCATAGTAGTGCAATCATATTTGTTTTAATGTTACCCTTTGTAACTGGTCGCATTAACTTAAGTCTAATAATTATTTTACTAATATTTTCTTTATTTATTTTACTCCTGTTTCCTTTCTCAGAAGTTATTAGTGTGATAAATAGATTGTATATTGTAAAAACTCCAGAAGCCCATGGTGCAATATATCGTATTAGTTATCTTTTTTTATCGGCAATTTTTTTCTTTTTATTTATTAAAAAAAAATGGCTCAAATATTTTCCCATTGATTACAACTTAGTAAAGATAGGTTCGCTTGGAATATTTTTATTAATAGGTCTTATTCCAATATCTAGTGTAATAGCAGATAGATTCGGATATTATTTTATTTTAATTCAAACAATTATTTTTGCCCGTTTATATTATTTGCCATTTAATTCAGGACATTTATTTTATTCATTAATTCCTTTTTTAGCCTCATTTTTAATATTCTTTGTTTGGGTGAATACCTCTTATCATTTTCAAGGATGTTATATTCCTTATGACACGTGGATTTTTGGATTTCCAGAAAACAACTCTCCCCAACCTGGGATGCTACATGGCGAACATTTTAGATAATGGAAAACTTTTATATAAATTTATTAAATATAAACAATTTTAATCAAACAAAATTTCGATACCGTATTAAAGTTAAATAGTTTTTAAAAAAATATTGTATTTTCAAAATTCTATATTCCATTTACAATTGCTATAAATTTTCTTTTATTTTTGATGCAATTATTTTCGGGGTTTAGCCTTTTAAAAGCTAGTTTAAAATCGATTAAATTTTGTTTTTTTAATTGATTTAAAGTTTCTATCGTTGCTGTCGATGCGTACATGGCAGATGAGATTGTTTGATTTACTTCTAAAAGGACATCATCACAAAGTATTAAACCATCCTTGTTTAAAATATGAAGAGAGTTGATAATATCAATACATACTACTGGATAGCCATGAGCTCCATCTATCCATATTAAATCATACTTTTTTTTATGATTTAATAATTTTAATGAGTTCATTGGAAAAAAATTAATGTTTTTATTTTTTGATAATAAATTGTTCCTATCTCTAATAAAGTCATCCACTTTTCCTTGTCTGTTGTAGAAATTAATGAAATCTTCATCATTTTCAGGTAGATCGATTGTATCTATATTTGAATTGGGAAATAAACTTCCCAATAGCATAGCATTGTATCCATCAAAAGTTCCTATTTCCAATATATTTTTCAAATAGAAATTTTTATTAATTGAAAGACTTGAAAATATTACCTCGTGCTCAGAACTTAATCCTTTGTTATTTTTAAAATTAATATTAGATTTTTTAATAGTATTTAAGTTTTTAATTCCTTCTTCTCTATTTAATCCATATTGATTAAAAATTATATTTTGTTCTTTTTCAAATAAACTTCTATTGTATTTTCTATAATTTAAAAAATAATTTACTTTATGAAATATTTTAATAGGTAATTTATGTGGTCTAAATAAATTGTTTGTTATTTTTAAAAAATATTTTCTTAACAACATGATGTCTAGCTATTATTTATCAATACAAAGTTATATATATCATTATAACTTTAAAGGAAAAAAGTAAGTAATTTTTTTACAAATTGATTAATAGATAGCTTAAGAAGATTTGTTTATTAGTTTTGATTGAATACTTTCAATCATTGGAATGTCATCCTCTGTAGATGCTATATCATGAATATTAATCACAACAGCAACTCGGTCTTCATTTAATGTATTTTTTTCCACAGAATGCCAGCTTAAATCATTTTTTATAAATCCATTAACCCTGTTAGATTTATAATCGATTGATTTTAAAACTTCATTTTTATTAAAGAAATTTTTCAGCTCTTGGTTATTAAGTTGATGATTAGAGAGCCAACTTCTAATTGGCATCTGACCAGTTTTAGCTTTCCAAAAAGTAGTTCCCCATTTTTTTGTCATTTCTCTAGTTGTCTTAGTAAATGGAGTGTAAAAAACCAGAGCCATTCTTTTTGTGTAACTGTCTGTATGAGGGACCAATGAGGCACCACTAGGTAATTTAGAGAATTCAACTTGAGCAGTGTAAACGTTGAATGCTTTTAATTTAAAAATTTTTCTACTTATTTTATTAATTATTTTTAAAATGAGCTTTTCTATTTTATATTTTGGAAAAACAGATCCAAAAATACCTTTATTGTAAAAACATTCGTGAGTTTGTTTGAACCAACCTTTAAATTCTTTGGTTCCAAAAATACCAACAAAATCTGATATCATTTCATCTAGACCTTTAATTTTTCTACGATTTACGTCAAACTTAAATCGTTTTTTACCAGTTGCGTCCTCACTCCATTTTTGATCATTGAATAAGTATTTCATTTTTAGAATGAAATGATCATAGATATCTGGTTCTATAAAATTATCATTATAGAAAATAATGAATGGCTTTTCAGAGTAAAATTCTGATAATTTTAACTCTGGCGAAGGCAAATTTATTGTTACACTATTATTTTTAATTTTCATTATTTTGATCAGACTTTATTAATTCTTAAAGTTTATTTTTTTTATTACAAATGTATTTAAATAATTTATCTTTTAAATAAGTTTCAAAAAATAAATTTTTTAGTTTATTAATAAATTGAATGGGATAATTATAAATCTATTTTTGATATAGTAAATAATTAATGATGCTCGATAAAAAAAATTTAAATTTAGCTATTATTGGCCTAGGTTATGTGGGATTACCACTAGCTTTAGAGTTTGCAAAAAAAAGAAAAGTTGTTGGTTTTGATATCAATGAAACAAGGATTAAAGAATTAAATGATGGTGTCGATAAAAATCAAGAATTTACTAAACAAGAAATTAAAGAAACTTCATTAATAAATTTTACCTGCGATGTTCAAAGTTTATTTTCTTCAAACTGTTATATTATTACTGTTCCAACTCCTGTTGATAATTTTAAAAAACCTGATTTAGGCGCTTTAAAAAAAGCTAGTATAATAGTCGGAGAAATTCTTAAAAAAGGAGACTTAGTTATATATGAGTCAACAGTTTATCCAGGTTGTGTAGAAGAAGAATGTATACCAATATTAGAAAAATTTTCTAAATTTAAAATTAATGTAGATTTTTTTTGTGGTTATAGCCCAGAAAGAATCAATCCGGGTGACAAAGAGCATACAATTTCAAATATAAAAAAAATTACATCTGGCTCAACAATAGAAACTGCAAATTTAGTTGATGATTTATATAATGAAATTATAACAGTAGGAACACATAAAGCCTCTAGTATAAAAGTTGCTGAAGCTGCAAAAGTAATTGAGAACACTCAGCGAGATTTAAATATTGCTCTTATTAATGAACTATCAGTATTGTTTGATAAAATGAATATTGATACCAAAGAAGTTCTTGATGCAGCAGGAAGTAAATGGAACTTTTTACCATTCAAACCAGGTTTAGTGGGTGGTCATTGCATTGGAGTAGATCCTTATTATCTTACCCATAAAGCTGAAAGTTTAGGTTATAATCCTAAAGTTATTCTAGCGGGCAGAAATACAAATGATGGCATGGGTGCTCATGTGGTATCAAAATTAGCTGATGAATTGAACAACAAAAATATTCCAATCAAAGATTCTAAGGTTTTAATTATGGGTCTAACATTTAAAGAAAATTGTGCAGATATTCGAAATTCTGGTGTCGAAAAAGTGATTAAAGAATTAAAAAAATTTGATTGTAATATAGACTTATTTGATCCGCTTACAAATAGTGAGGAAATATATAATAAATACAACATGCACTTAAAAAATAAATTAAATCAAAATACTTATGATGGAATTATTATAGCGGTAGCACATGAAGTATTTAAAAATATGGGAATTAATAAAATTAAAAATTTGTGTAAAAAAAACCATGTTATATTTGATTTAAAATACTTGTTTTCCAAAGAGGAAGTAGACTTAAGGTTGTAGATATGTATTTTGAGAATAAACAAAATCTAATTTAATATTATAGGTTTACAGTTATAAAATTTAAAAATTATAATGAGTACCAAAAAAATTAAACTTGTAATTTTAACTAATAATTTAAGCTTTTTTTGTTCTCATAGATTGCCGATAGCTGAAGCGGCAATAAATAAATCTTTCGACGTTGTTGTTGGATATGGGGAACTAGGAGATGCCGATCCTAAAATTTTAGAACAAAAAGGTATAAAAACAAGTTTTGTACCAATTAAACGTGGTAGCATAAATTTTTTAAAAGATATTAAATCATTATTTAAAATATGGTTTTTTTTTAAAAGAGAAAAACCTGATATTGTTCATTTAGTTACAATAAAACCGTATCTTTATGGAGGTATTATAGCACGCCTGTTATCTGTGCCCGCTCTAGTTTCTGCCGTTTCAGGTCTTGGATCATTATTTATTTACAAAGATATAAAAAGTAAAATAATAAGATTTCTTCTTTATCCAATATATGCTCTAGCTTTTAACCATTTTAACCAGACTGTTATTATTCAAAATCAAGAAGATTTAAATGTTTTAACTGAGTGGGGTGTATTAAATAGAAATAAAGTTAGAATACTAAAAGGCTCAGGTATTGAATTAGATAATTTTAAAAATTTTAAGGATGCACCTGGAATACCTATAGTTTGTTTTGCTTCTAGGTTGCTGATTGATAAAGGAGTTAATGAATTTATTGCTGCTGCAAAAATAATAAAAGAAAGAAAAATAGAAGCTCGTTTTTTTTTAGCAGGAGATCTAGATACCCAAAATCCTAGCGGATTAAATGCTAATGACATAAAAAAAATAAGAGATGAAGGATATGTCGAAATTCTTGGATTTCAAAAAGATATCTCCTCGTTGTACTCAAAGTCTCATATTATCTGTTTACCATCATATCGTGAGGGCTTCCCTAAAGCACTTATGGAGGCAGCTGGCGCAAGTAGAGCAGTCGTAACAACAGATGTTCCAGGTTGTCGAGATGTTATTATTCCTAATAAAACTGGTTTGATGGTACCTGTAAAAAATAGTGAAGCTCTTGCAAACGCAATACAAGATTTGATTAACAATCCAAAAAAACGTAAGAAGATGGGTGAAGAGGGTCGTGAGTTAGCAAAAAAAGACTTTGATATTAAAAATATTGTACAAGCTCATCTAGAAATATATAAAAATCTCTATAAATAAAATTTATTTATTTTTTTATGTTTTATAGAGCAATAGATGAAATTATATTCTAGAGATTATTAATTATTTTGAGACAAGTGAAAAAGATAGAAATAAATTAAACCAAACAAACTAGACCAAGACTGATTTCACTGATAAAAATTTAAATATGAAAAAACTTCGTGTTGGTTTTCTTATAGATAATTTAAACCCCAATCAGTATGTTGCTGATTTGATAGATTATGTTGCTAGTAATGAAAATTTTGATGATCCTGTAATAATTACTGGATACAAGATTAAAAGTTCAAAAAATTTAATTCAAAAATTAATTGTTTTATTTAAAAAAAATCAATTTCAATTTATCAACAATGTTTTTAGGAGTTTCCTTTTAAAAATAATTGAAATCATTGAAACTAAATTTGTTTTAAGAAAATTTCCAAATTATAAAACCTATCGTGAAGACACAAAATTTAAATCTTATGAAATAATTAACGTAGCTGGAACTTGGTCAAAATCAAATTTATTTCTTAAATTTACAGATAAAGATTTGTCATTAATTTCAAGTTATGATCTTGATTGTATCATTCGTTGTGGTTCAGGAATTCTTAAAGGTGAAATTCTAAAATTAACAAAATTTGGTGTTATTTCATTTCATCACGGTGATAATAGATTTTATCGAGGTGGCCCAAGCGGTTTTTGGGAGATTTTTAATAATGAGCCAAGTAGTGGTTTTATTATTCAAAGGCTCAATGATGAACTGGATGGGGGCAAGGTTTTGTTTAGAGGAAATTTAATGACAATAGATTACTGGCTAGCAAATAACGCTCAGTTGTTAGAAAAGTCTAATGTATTTTTAATGAGAATTTTGCATGATCTAGCCATTAATAGAGTTTTACCAAAGCATGAAGGTATAAGGTTAAATGGAAATAAACTATATAAGCTCCCATCAACAACTATATTGTTTAAATATTTATCAACTGTAATTTTTTCTAAAATTCTTGGAAAAATAGCTTCTAGATTATTATCCCCCAAAATAAAGCGATGGTCAGTTGCATATGCAAAGCACAATAAACATAGCAAGTCTTTATCTAATTATATAGAAATAAAGAATCCCAAGGGACGTTATCTAGCTGACCCTTTTGTATTTAGCCACAAGGATAGTAATTATATTTTTGTTGAAGACTTGTTTATTAAAGATAACAGAGGACGAATATCTGCAATAAAAATAAATGGAGATAAATATGAATTTCTCGGTGTAGTTTTAGAGGAAGATTTTCATTTATCTTTCCCTTTTATTTTTAAAGATAATAATGAGATTTACATGGTACCAGAAAGTTCTAAAAATTCCGACATACGTCTTTATAAGTGTTTACAGTTTCCATACAAATGACAATTAGAAAAAGTTTTGATGAATAATGTATCAGCAGCTGACACAATGCTGATTAAGCAACAGGATACTTGGTTTATGCTTACAAATATATGTAGTGCTGGCCTTGGTGATCATAATTCTGAGTTGCATATTTATTACTCAGAATCATTAAAGTCAAATCAATGGAAGCCAATTGCTTCTGGTAATCCTGTAATTTTTGATTCTCTCAAAGCAAGAAATGGAGGACTTTTTTTTCAAAATGAAACTATTTATCGAGTAAACCAAGTTCATGAAAAATCACAATATGGAAAATGTTTTAATATAAATAAGGTGGTTAAAATATCTAAAAATGAATATCTGGAAAAAAATATTTCAACTATCAGACCTGATTTTAAAGACAAAATAATTTCGACTCATCACTATAGCGCCAATACTTCAATCGCAGCAGTTGATATCGCTAGATTTCAAAGATTAAGGAAAGCAATAAACAGTTAAAATTTAAATGTATTTAAATCTATTATTGCTTCCTATTTACAACAATTCTAAGGATAGGAAAAAATTTAGTATAAAAAAATTATTGCTCAAACAATGAGAGAAATAAATAAATTATCTGACCATTTTAGTTTTAAGGGAAAAATAGTTTGCGTTACTGGTGCAAATGGTTTTATAGGAAAAAAATTAGTTGAGGAGCTTATTAAAACTGAATGTACAGTAAGAGTCTTGACTAGAAAAAAACAAATTAAATTTCATAATAATGTTGAAGTTTTTACAGGTGATCTTACTGATAGAAATTTTTCAATAAAAGAATTTATTAAAAATTGTGATATTTTATATAATTGTGCTGGGGAAATAAATAATGAGTCTTTAATGAGACCACTTCATGTTGATGGAACTCAAAAATTAATAGAAGCTATAAAAAATCAATCTTATTCAATTTACAAAAAACTTCATTGGATACAACTTAGTTCTTGCGGAGCTTATGGCCCCCCAGCGAATAGCAATATCCAAATTAAAAGATTAATCACAGAAAATAGTGACACTAATCCTGTTAATGAGTATGAAAAAACAAAAACAATATCTGATGAAATAGTTATTAAATCATCAGCTAATAGTTTTTCATATACAATTTTAAGACCATCAAATGTTATAGGTCCATCAATGACAAATCAATCAGTTCGTAAATTAATAAAATTGGTAAATTTAAGATTTTTTTTTTTTATTGGAAAAAAAGATGCTGTGTGCACATATGTGCATTTAAATGATGTAATTAGAGCCATGTTGCTCATATCATTTAATCCAAAAAGTAGAAATGAAATATTTAATTTAAGTTTTGATTGTAGTTGGGAGGAGTTAATTACTCAAATTTCATTATTACTAAAGATTAAAATTATACCTATTCGCATACCATATAAGTTTATAAAAATACCTTTTTATATATTAAAATTGTTACTTAGAATATTTATTAAAGTTCCACAAATTGATACATTTGTTTATAGAACAACTTATTCTACAAAAAAAATTGAAAATCTTTTGAATTTTAAGTTTTCAAAACCAATGCCTTACTCAATCAAAGACTTAATTGATTAGTTTTATTTAATTTCAGTTTTTATTTTAGCCATATTTTAACATACTTCAGTGACGTCATGACAGCATTTGGTTTAAAATTAAAATATTTCATTTTTTTTTTTATAATTTCTATTTCATCAGGTCTGTTCCATCGTTCTGGACAAACAACACAAGATTTAAAATTTTTAACTATCTTTATATTATTTTTGTCTAATGGTAGTTTCGTTAAAGTATCAATCCATAGCCATTTAAAATTATTTTGAAACAATTTAGCTGATTCAATTGGTTCTTTCTCGGAAAATCTAATAGCTATATTTTTTTGTTTATTTTTTATACTTTTGAAAATATATGGGAACTCTACATCAAGTAAAAAAAAAGATTTAATTTTAGCTTTCATTACTTTTTTTATTACTTTATCCTCAATGCCATTATCTTTAATATTGAGAATTAATGTACCATGACTGTAATATCTCAAAAAATTTTCTAATGTATCTCCATCTTTAAATGGTTCATGGTTAAGAATTATTTTTGATTTATAGGTTCGTAAATCAATCTCTACACCAAAGTTGTTTGGTATTTTTTTTAATTTCTTAATAGAATTTACTCTATGAATTATAATTTCCATATTTGTTTATTTGAATTTAAATATAATACAAAAATATATCTTAATGTATTAATGGTTAATTTAATTTTACCAAAAAAAGATCCACCTCCTTTTGCTTTATCATTAACTCTATTATTATTAACTTTTAATGGAAACTCTTTAATAGTTATATTATTTTTTGAAGCCAATAAGAGTAAAAATAAATCCAAACAAAAATCGTTAGGACCAATTTTTAAAATTTTTTTTATTAGATTTTTATCAAACATTTTTGGCTGGCCATTAATATCATTGATATCTGTATTAAATAAAAAGTTTACTATCGTAGACATTCCATTAGTAAAAAAAATATCTAGCAAATTTCTTTTTTGTCTTCGCCCTTTGATGAGAAGATCTTGATTAATTATTTTTTCATAATTTTTATAAAAAAATTTAATAATATCATTAATACCAAATAGTAAATCAGCATGGGTCCAAGAAATAATTTTACCAGAAGCAAATTTTAATCCTTTTTTTATGCCATAACCATAACCGATATTTTTATTTACTCTTATAAATTTAATTTTTGGAAATTTTTTTTTATTTTTTTCTATGTAATTTTTTGAACCATCTGTTGATCCATTATCTACAATTATAATTTGTAAATCTTTATTCTTCAGCAAAATAATTTTTATTTGTTTTAGTAGATATTTTAAATTATTTATTTCATTGTAAGATGGTATGATAATAGAAAGTTTAATTTTAGATTTAACCATTTTTAATTAATTCTCTCGGTGTACCATAACTTTTAAAATTTTTTACTAAGATATATTTTACTTTATATTTTAGTCCTAAAGCATATTTAGCAACGGTGTCCATATAAAATTCATTTTTTACCATATCTTTTTCACTTACCATTTTATTGTAACAATGATGAAAAATGTTTTTATTTTTAAATGTAAAAGTACCAGTTATTACAAAATCTTCTTTAGGATTATTGCTTGCTTTTTTTTTACAATTAATTTTTACTACTGAATTCAATTTTCCTTTTTTTACCCAGCCATAATCTCTAAAATTTGTAATATTTATTTTATTTGGTTTATGTACAAATATAATTAAATCATTAAGTTTGATGAGTTTATTGAAATTTTTTTGATCAAAATTGAAAAAAAAATCACAAGATCCGTATGTTACTATGTCATTGTCAGTAAGATATTTTGACGCTAATCTACATGTGGTAGCTTGACCACTAGTTATACTTTTTAATTTTATAATTTGACTTTTTAAAAAAAATTTTTTTTTAAAAAATTTAAACTCTTTAGTAGACGTAATTTTTTTATTACAAATAAAAATATTTTTTTTTGCTATAGGTAAGCTTTTCGTTGCGTAATAAAACATAGGTTTTTTTTTAATAATTATCAAAGGTTTTGGAATATTGTAATTTTTATCAATAAACCTTTGTCCAGAGCCAGCCATTGCTATCACATTAATTTTTTTCATTTTAATCTAAATTGTATCAATTTTTTATGTTGATCTTTTTTTATTTGCCAAATAGAAAAATTATTAACTTCTAAACTTTTATAAAATTTTTTTTCAGACAAAAATTTTTTTAATATTAAGTTTTTTTTTTTCGATTTATCTTTAATGGAGGCAATAGTAAAATGAGGTATCCAATCGCTGCCTACAAATGGAAAACCAAATTTTTTATAATTTGATTGAAAATTTTTATTTTTAAAAAATTGATTTCTATAAATATATTTATCAATTTTATTAAAGTAATTTAAAATTTTTTTTTGCAAATTAATTAGTTTTGAATTTTTTTTGATTTCAAAAAAAAGTGTATCTCCTGTAGTGAGTTCATCGTTATAAAAAATTTTAGGTTTTGTGATATAAATTTTGAATTTGGAAGGTAACTTAACATCATCTGTTAAAGATTCATAAAAATTAAATTTAATTTTTTTTTTTAATTTAAATACTGCAATTGTTAAATGCAATGGGTGCGTTAAATATTTTTGGTTTCCAAATTTTTTTTTAACATAATTTTTCCATTTGCTTAAAAAATAAGATTTATTTTTAGGTGGTTCTATAAAAATACCAATTTTCATTTTAATTAGCTAAATTCTTAAATAAATTAATTCTGTTTATATTTGGTATTATTTTTTTATCCTTAAAAATAAAATTTAATGGCTCTATGTGGTTGATAATAATTTTTACCCATAAATATTTTGGTATGTTAAAAATATTTCCAATTAAGCATCTTAGCAAAGCATTATGAGTAACAATAATATTTGTACTTTGATTAGAGTTTTTTCTGATATTTTTCTTAAGTATTTTTTCAAAAAATTTTATTCGTTTCAAAATATCACTATCATTTTCACCCAAAGGAAATCTTGGGTCTTTGTTTTTTGACCAATTTATAATTATACTAGGATATTTTTTTTTAAATTGTGAGAAAGTTAATCCTTCTGCTAATCCATAATTTTTTTCCATTAAAAGATTATTTAATATAATATCTTCTTTTTTTATTAAAGTTTCAGCTGTAGAGATAGATCGTTTAAGAGTACTTGAATATACAAAAATTGTTTTATTTTTTTTTAAATAATTTAATTTTTTATAAACTTTTTTTCGATTGATGATGTCTGGATCACGGCCAATACCAAGAAAAGTTCCATTATTACATTTTGTTTTTGCATGTCTTAAAAAAATTATATCCTGTTTTTCATAATTTTCTAAATACTTTTGAAAATTCCTAATAAATTTTTGTAAAAAAATAAATATATCGATTTTTGATTCATACTTTTTTTCTTTTTTCAAAAATTTAAGAATTTCAAATTTTTTAAAAAAATCATTATGTTGCTTACCAAAAATTTTTGTAAAAATTATTTTTATTTTATTTTTAGATGGTAATTTATTTGTTTGCTGTTCAAACTTATAATAATTAATAATTAAAAATTTACAAAGATGAAAAGAAAATTCAATTTTATGCCTATCATTAATTTTAAATTTTTTATTTTTTAATTTATATTTATTTTTTTTAAAAAAATATTTTTGATAGGAAATATAATTTTCCTTTATATTATTTAAATATGAATTAATACTCCTCCTAGATTTTAAAAAATCTACTAATTGAATTTTTCCTACGGGAAATATTTCTTTTAGTGATTTACCTATATAATTTGTGCTTCTTTCCCATTCGTAACAAGTAAATGGACTTTTAATAACATGATTAATGTGACCATGAACGTCATAAATCATAGTATGAAAAACAATGTTTTCTTTATTATTAAATTTTAATGGACCAAAAGTTGGATTAACAAAAATTTTTAAATTTTCTAAACCATATTTTTTAATTTTAATATTTCTAATCTTACTTAAACATTGATCATACGTTTTTTTGCTAAATTTTTTTAAAATTATAACTATATCTATATCGCTAAAATCTCTTGATATCCTACTTTCCCAAAAGGAACCAACTAATGTCACTGACAACACATTATCTATTATAATTAAGTTTTTAAAAATATCTTTTTTTAATCTTATTTTGTCTCTATATTTTAATGACATTGCTAAATATATCTTCCAAAAGTTTTGAGTCGCATAATTTGTTCTCTAGGATTTTTATTATTCAGAACATCAGATCCGGATATAATATTTTCAACGTTCATTTTTTTTATATTGTTTCTATTAACTCCCCCATCTACAAATAAATTAATTTTTTTCTTTTTTTGAATTTTATTTATTTTTTTTATTAGATCATAGCTACTTTCAACAAAATTTTGTCCAGAAAATCCAGCTTCTGGAATTGACAAAATCATAATATTTTTAAACATGCTCGTGATTGACTCAAGCTCTTCTTCATAATCGTAAATTGCATGTAAAACTATCCCTGGTTTACAATTCAATTCATTAATTTGATCAATTATCTCATATAAGTTTTCATCAATTTCTTTGTGAATAAATATAATATCTGAAAATCTTGAAACTTTTTTTATAATTGCTTTGGGTTTTTTTGACATTATGTGAGTATGCACTTCCTTATTTTGCCAGTATTGTTTAATCAAATTATATTTCTCAAAGTTTATAGGTTTTGAATCTTCAACGAATGTTTTGTCAACAATATCTACGTGAATAAAATCTGGATAAATACCAATTTTCTGAAAAATATTGTGCACATCTGAATCTTTGGAAGCATAAATTGCTACTCCTAATTTTGCAGAATTTTTAAATGAAAATTTTTTATGAAGCAAATAAGCAAATATAAAAACAAAACTAGATATAATAAGTCTTTCAATTTCGTAGTCATAAAAAATACTAAATTTAAAATTTGTAAAATTGTTAATAAAAAATTGTAATGAAATTGAAAATAATGAAATCAAAAAATAATAAAATAATGCCTTAGTTAGTAAATTCTTTTTGATAAAAAAATTTAATTTTATATTTAAAAAAAAAGCAATTAAGATACCAATCGAAATACTAATTGTTGTACTTACAAGTTCACTAAAATTTGCAGAAATTAAAAATTTTCTTATAATTAATTCAAGAATAATCGAAAAAAAACCTATCAAAGTATAAATTATAATATGTCTAAATCTATAAAAAATGAATCTTAGCTCTTTTGCCACGTGTGAATCATTCATTATTGACCGTAATATTTATTTTTACCGTGTTTTCTGAAAAAATGTTTATCAATTATATTTTTACTAACTTTTTTCTTGTAACCAATGATTGTAGTATAGAATGCTAACTCAGCTATAAATTCCATGGCTTCTAGATTTTTAACTGCCTCATTACAAGAATTACCCCAAGAAAAAGCTCCATGATATCTGGATAATATACCTGGACAAAAATTAGAATCTAATTTTTTTTGTTTCAAAGTTCTAATTATGGCTTTACCAGTATTTAGCTCATAATTTTTTTTTATCTCAGGTTCTTTTAATTCTTTAGTGATCGGAATATCTTTTTTCCAATAATCTGAGTGAGTTGTTCCTAAGTTTGGAATTGATTTCCCAGATTGGGCCCAAGATGTCAGAAATATTGGGTGCGCATGTGCAATACCTTTTATTTCTGAATAATTTTTGTAAAGAATTCTGTGTGTTTGTGTATCTGATGATGGTTTTAGTTTGCTCTTAATTACTTTTCCAGAGCTAATTTCTACTATAACTAAATCATCACTTTTTATTTTTTTTAAATTTACACCAGATGGTTTAATTACAAATAAATTTTCGCTTATTCTTTGACTGACATTGCCAAATGATTGTATTGCTAGTTTTTTTGATATTATATCTTTATTTGCCTTGAAACATTTTTTTCTAAAATTTTTAATTAATTTTATCATATGGGATTGTTATATAGAGCTTGATTTTTTTTTCAAAAAATAAAATCAAAAAATTGAATTTTTAAATCATTTTTTTGTGATATCTTTTTTAACTTGCACGCTAAACATGTACATTGCAAAAACTATCCAGATAAATTGAGTGTGAAAGATATCTACCACAAATGATTCAATAAAAATCATTATAGTTATTAGAAAATAAATTAAATTATCTAAATTAAAATTTTTTAAATATTCAGAGATCATATAGATAGGTAATGCTAGAAATATCAAAAAACCCAATATTCCATAATTTGCTAAGGCACCAAAGTAATCTGAGTGTGGATCAGTATAAATATCAAAATTATTTATAACAATTTCATTATTAAAATAATTTGGACTATTAAATAAAAGAAAGTTATAGCTATTAGCAATTTCGATAGCTGTAAATTTGAGCTTGAGAAACATTGAACCATAAATCTCACTTTTGCTTAGACTGATAACAAAATCAATAAAATAATATTTTTTAAATAAATCTGAATTTGACGAGTTTATTATTCCTTTATCAATTATTATAAAATGAGTAATTAAAAGATAAAAAAAAAATAATCCTATTAATGCTGATATTAAAAAAATTTTATTAAATTTTATTTTTTTAAAAAATTTATTTTTTATAATTAAATAAATTACCAAAGTACCAAAAAAAATTATTAAGAACTTTGATTTGACCAAGTACATCACGATAAAATAAAAAATTATTAAAAAAAGAATAATCAATTTATTATTAAATTTATTTAATAAAAATAAAAATCCTGGTGCCAAAAGATATGCTACCTGGTTATAACCTCCCAATATACTTTTAAAATTTATAGACGATGTTCCTGCGTAAGGGTAATAAGTTGTGTCCCTAATCATCCAAAAACCATTAGACTCATATCCTAACTTATATAATAAAAACGAGTATAATATGTGTAATGATATAATTAATGAAATAGCGATAAAAGAATTTGTAATATAGAAAATTAAATTTCTACAATTAATCAAATAAAATTTAAATACAAAATATATACTTAACATGTATATCCAAATTAATAGTTCATATAAATTGTAGTAAATCTGAAAATTAAGCGAGTATTTGATTATTTTAAAAATTAAAATAGAGTAAATAATGAGTTCAAAAATGTTGTTTTTGTCAAATTTAAACATAAATTTGATAAAATTAAATCTTTGAGTTGATAAAGTGAAAAAGAATATAACAACAAAAATTAATTCTACAATTGAGAAACGTAAAAATTCAAATTCATACTTAAAATAATTTTCAAAAAAAAAAGACAGAATGAAAACCGAAGTAATAAAATAAATAAGACTTACCTTGAATGGACTAAAATTATTTTCGTTTAACATTTAAAACACATTATTATATCTAAATATTTTATTCATTCTTTAAGACTTTTAAATGAAAAAAATAATGTATAATCTACAATGTAATTAAATCTGTACCTTGAAAAATGATATCTGTAATACTTGCAACTTACAATAATGAGAAAACTATTTTTAATTCTATAAGCTCTATTCTAAATCAGAATTATAAAAATTTTGAATTAATTATTATTAATGATGGTTCGTCTGACAAAACTAAACAAATAATTAATTCTTTTGATGATAAAAGAATAGTTTATTTAGAAAATAAAAAAAATCTTGGCCGTGCAAAATCTAGAAATAGAGCTATTAAAAAAGCTAAAGGAAATTACATTGCCGTTATGGATGGTGACGATATTTCTGTTAAAGAAAGATTTGAAATACAGTTAAAATATTTTAAAGATAATCCTAATATTGATTTAGTGGCCTCAAATACAATTTTTTTTAAAGATAATAAAGTTATAGGTGTATCTGATGCAAAAACAAATTCTCCAAATAATCTAAATTTTTTTTTACGTCCCATTGGCTTACAACATGTTACATGGATGGTTCGAAAAGAATTTTTTATGAATTTTAAATATAATCCACATATATCTATGACAATTGATCAAGATTTATTACTAAGATCCTACAAATCTTTAAACTATATTTTGGTCAAAAAGCCTTTGGTTTTTGTCAATGAACCAAGCAAACCCAAAACTAAGTATAAATTAAAACAACTTTATATACTGTTCTTGGCAAGACTTAAGTTTATTAATACTCATAAGTTGTATTTTCAATTTCCTATAATTTTATTTGTATTTATTGTTTCATCAATATTTTACACACTTGGTTTTAGAACAAATAAAACTTCAAAAATCTTGAATCATCATTACCAAAATTTGTTAAATGAAATTATAATAGATAAAAGAACTTTAGTATAAAATTAACTTAATTAGAGAATAGTATTTAGTTTTGAATAAAAAGATTTTGTTTGTATCGTCAAGTATTTATTTTTATGAAAATTTTCTTTATGAAATTATTCTCAAAATAAATCAAAAGAATAAAATATACATTATTACTAATATCAAAGATAAAAATTTAAACTTTAATAAAATTCATCTTAAAAATATTAATTTTTCACGTTCAATTAATCCATTCAAAGATTTAATTGACACCTTTAAGTTAGCATTATTAATCAAATCTTTAAAACCGAATATAATAATAAGTTCTACCCCAAAAGGTAGTCTGATTACAACATTAGCAAATTTTTTTTTTCAAATCCCACGTATTCATATTTTAACTGGAATTTTATGGTCTGATACAAGCTATAATTTTCTTAATAAATTTTCTAAAATTATAGATTTAATTACCATTAAATTTTCTAAGAAGATTTTTCTAGATAGTAAATCTCAAATTGATTTCTTATTAGAGCATCATTTTCCAAAAAATAAATTATCATTAATAGCCAATGGATCTATGAAAGGTGTCAACCTTAATAAATTTAAATACAATAAAGCAGGTGTTCAAATTAAAAAAAAAAAATTAAATCTTTCTAAGAAGAGTTTAATTTTACTTTATTTAGGTAGGATATCACCAGAAAAAGGAATTGAAACATATATTTCTTCCGTAATAGAAATTGCCAAAGAGGGTTATGATATTAAAGGATTAATTGTTGGTGGTGATGAAAAAAACATTTTAAAAAAGTATATTAAAAAAAACAAAGACTTTAATAAATATTTCAAACACGTTAATCACTCTAAAGAACCCGAGTCTTTTCTTCAATTAGCTGATATATTATTAATACCAAGTTCCAGAGAAGGTTTTTGTCAAGTTGCAATTGAGGCGAGCGCTTGTGAGGTCCCAATAGTTGGCTTTGACGTAATTGGCCTTAAAGACTCTATCAAAAAAAACAAAACAGGATATCTCGTTCCTTTCAATGACAAAGTGAAGTTTAAAGAAAAAGTAAAATTATTATTAAATGATAGAAATCTACGTAGAAAGATAGGAAAAAATGGAAGGAAGTTTGTAAAACTCAAATATAATGAAAAAAAAGTTTTAAAACAGTTTGCGTATCAACTTAAGGAAATTTTCCGGAAATTATGATAAAAAAAAATATTAAAAATGAATAAAAATCTAAGACTCGCAATATTGTTAACTAATGATTTGGTGTTATGTGTCTCAACAATTATACTATCCTTAATAATTCGTTCTGATAAATGGCCTAGATGGGAAGCATGGAGCAAACCGGCAGTTATTGCAGTAATATTATATTTATTTATTTTTAGTATTTTTAAGTACCAAAACTATTTTTTTAGATATTTTAATTCCAAGTCTTTAAAAAGTTATTTCATAAGTTTTGGCTACTACATGGTAGCTTTTACAGCTTTGTTGTTTTTTTTTAAGTTTCCCGCAACTCCAAGATCTATTGGTTTAATTCAACCCTTTGTATTTTTTACTTTTCTTATTTTTTCTAGATATGTTGCAAGAGAATACTTACAAAGAAAGAACCGTAATAAGGTTGAAAATACTTTAATTATTGTAGGTGATGTAGGTTCTATTTATAAACTATTAGAAAATGTTGGAGAAAATTTTTCTAGTTATCATCTACTTTCAAGGAAAAAGAATGAATTGGGAAGACTTATATTAGGAAAAAAAATACAACCAATTTCAGAGCTAACTAAAATTATTTCTAACAATCCTCAAGGATTGATGATTATTGGTCAAAGCGAAATGAAAGATGTAGAAATATATTGGAATGAATTACTAAAATGCAATTTAAGATTTTCTAAATTTATAAATAGCGATGATACTTTCACACTTTATCCAGTGGATTATCATCCAGTGATATTTAAAGAGCATAAATTTGATAGTAATGTCGAATTTTATAGCAACAAATGTGTCATGATTACAGGTGCAGGAGGGAGTATAGGGTCTGAAATTTCAAAAGAATTATCTAAAATATCAAATATAAAATTAATCTTAGTTGATAACAATGAATTAAATTTATTTAATGTACACAAAGAAATAAAGATAAAAAAAAATAATAATATTACATTCCATCTTTTAAATATTTTGGATACAAAAAAAATGACGAGATTATTTGATGAAAATAAAATTGATATAGTTATTCATGCAGCTGCTTATAAGCATGTTGGGTTGCTTGAAGATCAACCCTTAACTGCAATAGAAAATAATTATCTTTCAACGAAAGTTTTATATGACCATGCAAAAAGTTACAAAGTTAGTAATTTTTTATTAATTTCAACAGATAAAGCAGTCAGACCCACAAGTTTAATGGGAGTATCCAAGAGACTTGCTGAACTTTACTGTTTAATCAATAAATGCGAAAAAACAAGCTTATCTATTGTTCGTTTTGGAAATGTTATTAATAGTTCAGGTTCAGTTTTAACAATTTTTATAGATCAAATAGAAAAAAATTTGCCTGTAACAGTAACTCATAAAGAAGTAACAAGATATTTTATGTCAATAGAACAATCTTCAAAGCTTGTTTTAGAAGCTAATACTCTTAAAAACAATTCCATATACCATCTTGATATGGGTAAGCTTCAAAATATTTATCAAATCGCAAAAAATTTAATCAAACTTCATGGTTATGAACCCATAACATCTAATAAAGATGCAAGTGGGCATTCTAGATTAATTACTTTTACAGGATTGAAAAAGGGTGAAAAATTATTTGAAGAATTATTGATAGATAAAAAAAGTCAACCTACAAAAAATAAAGAGATATTTGCCTCTATTGAAAATATAGATTTTGAGAAAGCTAATTTATTAATAGAGGAAGTAGATTTATATTTAAACAGTTCTAATAAAGAAAGTTTGAAAAAAATTTTATCGAACGAATTGATTAAATATAAAAAACAATAAAAAATAAAAACAAATTTTATGCTTAATTTTATTATAATAAAAAATTTTTTTTATAATGATATCTTTTAGAAAAGTTCAAAAAAAAGACCTTAATTTATTATTAGTTTCACTTGATTATCCACCTAACGATGGGGGAATAAGTCGTATTTCTGGAGACATTATCAGATCGCTTGTGACCAAGGGATATCTAACCAGTGTATTAACCTTTTCTACCAGTCAAAATAATGCATCAAAGAGACCCAACGCAGACTATTTAAATATTTCAAAGCTGAAAGGTTTAAGAGATTTGCAGTTAATTTATAATGTTTTTAAAGTTGGGCGTGAAAAAAGAATTTTAGCAACAGTTTGGAATCCAGGAGCAACATTAGCAATGCTCGCAGGCGCAAAAAGAGTTTCAATACTTGTCCATGGGACTGAAATATTAGAATACAATGATAAGCCTTTTCGTAGTTGGTTGCGCAGAATAGTTTTAGAACGTGCTAATCACGTTATTTGTAATAGTAAATTCAATGAAAAACTTGTCAATAAAATCGCTCCAAAAGCCAAAACCTATGTAATTAATCCTGGTATTAATCTTGAGAGATTTAAAGTTTCTTCTGAAAAAAATAAAATAAGACAAAAGCTAAATCTTCCTTTAGATAAAAAAATCTTACTTACAGTATCAAGACTTGTAGAAAGCAAAGATCATGCTACAGTTTTAAAAGCAATCTCACTATTAAGTGATTATCAACGTAGTAAGATATTATATGTTATAATAGGAAAGGGCCTCATGCTTAAAAAGCTAATGACTCTAACGCGTGAACTCAAAATTGTTGATCAAGTCAGATATGTAGGATTTCAAGACGATAGTTTACCACTTTGGTACCAAGCAAGCGACCTATTTGTTCTAACAAGCTCAGGAGTAGAGGGTTTTGGGATAACATTTATAGAAGCCCAGGCATCTGGTGTTGCAGTAATAGGAACTAGATGTGGTGGAATTCCAGATGCAGTTTGTGAAGGTGAAGGTGGATGGCTTATAAATGAAAAGGATACACTTGCATTAGCTAGCCATTTGAAAAAGCTAATAACAAATCCTGAATTAATTGAAGAACAAGGTAAATTAGGATTGGCACGTGTAAAGCGAGAATTTAATTTAGATAATTATACTAGTAAATTGATTGAATTAATTTTCAAAGGATAATTATATTTAGTCAATATTCTATTTTAAATTTATTAAACCAATTGAAGCTGTATCTTCCATAAATAAGTATAATTTATTATCATAAAATTTCAGGTCTCTAATCCTTTCAAACACTTCGATTTGTTCTAAATTAATTATCTTTTTTTGGTTATTTAGCTCAAAAAAATATAGAGATTTATATTTTAATGAACTTACTACATATTTATTCTTTCCAATTTTAACAATCTCTGAAATACCAATTGAGGGTGTAAAGTATTTTAAAGGTTCAATAAACCCATAATCATTATGAGATTTATAAAGTGGATACTTTTTATAAATTGATTTATCATTTTTATAATGTTCACCGTAAGATGATATGGGCCAGCCATAATTCAAAATTTCATTATTATTAATTTGGTCAATTTCAATCAAATTGATTTCATCACCACCTTTTGGACCATGCTCTGTGCTTATTATAAAATTATTTTTACTATCAAAATATAAACCTTGAGGGTTTCTATGACCAATTGAAATTATTTCTCGATCATAATAATTTATATTTAGTTTTATTATTTTTCCGTTATCACTATTAATATTTTGTGCCAAATATCTATTTAAATATTCTCCCACTGAAAACAAAATATGGTTTTCATTATAAGGAACCATTCTCCCACCTCCGGACATAGCATTAAATTCGTTGTCTATAGGATTAATTGAGTTAATGCATTTTTGCGAAGTAAAGAATTTTTCAAATTTTATTTTTTCAAAATTGATTTGTCCGAATATGATGCTTGTATTCCAACAATCTTCTTTTATTTCATCTGTATATGAAATAAAAATTTTATCTTTATAAATTAACATATCCTTAATAGAATTTGTTTGACTTTTTTTAAATTGTTTCAAGCCTATAAATTTATCTATATTATTTTTTATTTGTTTAAGATCTTTTCCATCATCGCCAAATTTTTTTTTGAAAGCCAGAACGCCACGAGCAGATACAATAAAAAAATTATCTTTATAAAAATCAATATATGCACTTCCAGGATTAATATTTGCAATACCAAGATGAAATCCTGAATTCAATTTATATTTTTTTAAAACTTTTTTGTTAGATAATTCTATGTCACTTTCAGGAATTATTTTTATATTAGATCCTTTTTCTTTAATTAATATTTCTATTTCAGCAGAGAGAGGTTTGAAAAAATCTAACTGTTTTTTTTGCTCAGAAATTACTTTAAAAGGGAATAAGTATTTTTTTATAATTTGTCTTTGTTCATTATTAAATATTTTTTTTAAATCTCCAAATTTTCTTGCATCTCCGATAATTGCATTTAGAAAAAAATAACTACCAACACCTACAATTAATAATAAAAAAACTAGAAGCTTGAAAAATTTATGTTTTTGCATCAAAGTATACGATTATATATTTATTATAAACCGTAAATATAAATATTAAATTATAAAAATATGAAAGCAGTAATTTTAGCAGGTGGTCGGGGGACACGTCTGAGTGAAGAAACACTTAGTAAGCCTAAGCCAATGGTAGAAATTGGTGGTATGCCAATATTATGGCATATAATGAAAATATATTCATCACATGGAATTAATGAATTCATAATCTGTTGTGGTTTTAAGGGTTATGCAATTAAAGAATATTTTTCGAATTACTTTTTACATATGTCTGACGTTACTTTTGATATGCAAAATAACAATATGATAGTTCATCACAAAAGAACTGACCCATGGAAAGTTTCATTAGTTGACACAGGAGATGATACAATGACAGGTGGTAGATTGTTAAGAGTAAAAGAATATTTAAAAAATGAAACTTCTTTTTGTTTTACATACGGTGATGGAGTTGGAGACATTAATATCACTAAATTAATTAAATTTCATAATGATCACGGAAAACAAGCTACACTTACATCTACCGTTCCACCTGGACGTTTTGGACTTTTACAAATTAATAACGGACAAGTTCAAAGTTTTCAGGAAAAACCTAAAGGAGAAGGTTCAAAAATTAATGGTGGATTTTTTGTTTTAAATTCTTCAGTTCTTGATCTGATCAAAGATGATAAAACTATATGGGAAAAAGATCCATTAATTGAATTAGCAAAAAAAAAGGAATTAATGGCATTTGAGCATGATGGGTTTTGGCAACCAATGGATACATTGAGAGATAAAATTTATTTAGAAGAACTGTGGTCGTCTAAGAAAGTGCCGTGGAAAATTTGGGACGATTAAAATGAATAGAATGTTTTGGAAAGGAAAAAAAGTTTTTCTAACTGGACATACTGGTTTTAAAGGATCATGGATAAGTTTGTGGTTACAAAATTGTGGTGCTATTTTAACTGGATATTCATTAGCTCCAAATTCTAAATTAAACTTATTTGATTTAGCTCTCGTTGGTAATGAAATGAAATCAGTAATTGGTGATATAAGAGATTTTGAAAAACTTAAGAAAACTATCAATGATTTTTCTCCAGAAATTGTTATTCATATGGCAGCACAACCATTAGTACGAAGCTCTTATCAAAATCCGATAGATACCTATAGTACCAATGTAATGGGAACGGTAAATCTGTTTGAAGCAGTTAGAAAAACTGAATCTGTCAAAGCAGTTGTTAATGTGACATCAGACAAATGTTATGAAAATAATGAAAAAATTGTAGGTTATTCCGAAAATGATCCAATTGGAGGTAAAGATCCTTATAGTAGTAGTA
>MDTG01428375.1_pt1 | contig 30189 bp, 32 predicted proteins | sample 811421 | NCBI WGS metagenome assembly MDTG01 (sample SAMN05326645, study PRJNA326480) | marine metagenome | isolation source: seawater | place: Pacific Ocean: South East | collected 2011 | reverse complement strand
GAACGTTGAGAAAATGCGTCCTATCCCTACGCCGGTACTATCCGGATCAGGTTCAAAGGGTCCATCCGAAGATGTCTCAGGTCATAGCCTCCCCTTAGGAATATCGCTTATAAAGCAATCTAAATGATTTTACATTGTCTTTTTCTTTTAGCAACAAGTAATGATATTTTTTTAAAAAGCAATAAATTTTAATTCAACCGAGGGTGGCAATAAGCACATCTCAACAGTATAATTCATGCACTTCCATGGAAGATTTTTTTAGGGCGAACTATATAAATTTATATCAAAACTACTAACTAAGAGAAAAAAAAATGAGCTACAACAAAATTCCAGCAGGTAATGATCTTCCAGGTGATATCAACGTAGTTATTGAGATACCAGCAAACCATGATCCTATTAAATACGAGGTTGATAAGGATTCTGATGCTATTTTTGTAGATCGATTTGTGGCCACTCCAATGTTTTACCCCGCTAATTATGGTTATATCCCTGAAACATTATCAGAAGATGGAGATGCACTAGATGTGCTAGTTGTGACACCCTACCCCGTAATGCCAGGTGCGGTGATAAGAAGTCGGCCTATTGGTGTATTGAACATGTCAGACGAATCTGGTGTAGATGCAAAATTGCTGGCTGTGCCTCATACAAAACTTTCTAAATTATATGATCATGTAAATGAAATATCCGACTTGCCTGAACTCCTGATCAAACAAATTCAACACTACTTTGAAAACTACAAGGCCCTTGAACCAGGAAAATGGGTTAAAGTTGAGGCATGGGAAGATGCTGCTGCAGCATGTGAAGAGATCTTGGCGTCACGTAAAAGGTTTTTAAATTAATAATTTAGATTGTTTTAGTTATCTTGTGGCTATTTATAGTGAGTTTTAACTAAATTTATGTTTTTTTTCATTCTAATTTTGCATTATGATAAACATGCTGAACATCATCTAGCTCATTAAGCATCCTCATAAATTTCTCAAACAAAAGAATGTCGTCTCCAGTAATGTGAACATACTCGTGTGGTAAATACTGTATTTCATCAATCTCAAAATTCAGATCACCACAGCTATTTAATATTGCTTGTTTTGCTTTGAAATAATCAGTGTTTGAAACGAAAATTGATATCCTGCCATCTTCGTTCTCGATGTCAATGATATCTATATCTGATTCTATTAAGCTCTCAAAGGGTATTTCTTCGTTGTCAAAGTCAAATATAAATATAGCCAAATGATCGAATTGATGAATGACGCTTCCTTGCGTACCTATTTTACAATCTGTTTTTGTAAATGCGAGGCGAACGTCTCCAAAAGTTCTATTAGGGTTATCCGTCAAGCATTCAATAATAGCCATCATCCCGCCGGGACCATATCCTTCATATCTGGCTGGTGAAAAATCTTCTCCTGACCCGCCTTTTGCTTTTTCGATTGCCCTATCGATTACGTGAGCGGGAACTTGATCTTTTTTAGCTCTATCAATCAAATTACGCAACAGTAAATTTCCACTAGGATCTGGACCTGCCGATTTAGCTAAAACGTAAATTTCTCGTCCATAGCGACTATATATCTTTGCCTTCATATCAGAAGTTTTAGCCATCGATTCTTTGCGATTTTGGTAAGCTCTTCCCATATCATTAATACCTCTCTAAAACTGTTAACAGCTTAAAACTATTTATTCAACCTACTACCGATTAAATCACGAACTATGGATGGGTCAGCTAATGTTGACATATCACCTAAACTATTAAGTTCATTTGATGCTATTTTTCTCAAGATACGCCGCATAATTTTACCCGAGCGAGTCTTTGGTAGTCCTGGCGATAACTGGATATAGTCTGGTTTTGAGAAAGAGCCTATTTCTTTTTTACATATATTACTCAGTTCAGTATAAAATCCATCGGTTAATTTTGTATTTGACATAAGTGTCACATATGCATAAATACCTTGCCCTTTAATATCATGGGGGCAGCCTACAACTGCTGCCTCAGCAACATCAGCATGCAGGACTAACGCGCTCTCTATTTCAGCGGTTCCTATTCGATGTCCTGAAATATTAAGAACATCATCAACTCTACCAGTGATCCAATAATGTCCATCTTTATCTCTACGGGCTCCGTCTCCAGTGAAATAGTAGCCTGGGAAAGTACTAAAATATGTATCTTTAAATCGAGTCATATCACCATATACACCGCGAATTTGTGATGGCCATGAAGATTTTATCACCAAGTTTCCCTCCCCAGGTCCATCTATTAATTCTCCAGCATTATTAACTAGCGCAGGCTCGATACCAAAAAATGGAGCAGTAGCACAGCCAGGCTTCATGTCGTGAACGCCCGGAAAAGGTGTAAGCATATGTGCTCCAGTTTCGGTTTGCCACCAAGTATCAACTATAGGGCAATTAGAGTTACCGATGATGTGGTAATACCATTCCCATGCTTCGGGATTAATTGGCTCTCCAACTGTTCCAAGTAATCGGAGCGATTTACGATTTGTTCTTTTTACATAATCGTTACCTGCTGCCAGCAATGAGCGTATAGCTGTTGGTGCTGTATAAAAAATAGAGACTTTATGTTTATCAATAATTTGCCAGAAGCGAGATGCGTCAGGATAAGTTGGAACTCCCTCAAATACTAAAGTCGTAGCTCCATTACAAAGTGGTCCATAAACAATATAGCTGTGACCAGTAACCCAACCAACATCTGCAGTACACCAATAAATATCATTATCTTTATAGTCAAAAACATATTTATGGGTCATAGCAGCTTGAAGTAAATATCCTGCGGTTGTGTGTAAGACACCCTTTGGTTTTCCTGTCGAACCGGATGTATAGAGAATGAAAAGTGGATCCTCGGCATCCATAGTTTCGGGTTGGCAATATGTTTTTTCATTTTTTATAGCGTCGTGGTACCAAATATCTCTCTTATCGACCCAGTCAATCTTACTTTCTGTACGAGACACAACAAAACATGTATGAACTGAAGGGCATACGGATAAAGCTATATCTGCATTAACCTTTAAAGGTATTTTTTTACCCCCTCTGACTCCTTCGTCAGCAGTAATAACAACACTACAATCAGAATCTATTATACGATCTTTAAGTGCTTCCGGAGAAAAGCCACCAAATACGACTGAATGAATAGCGCCAATACGTGCGCAAGCCAACATTGCATATAATGCTTCAGGGATCATAGGCATATAGATACACACCCTATCCCCCTTCCTGACATTACGAGCCCTCAGAGCATTAGATAACTTGTTTACATGATCACTTAGTTTGCGGTAAGAAATTGTTTCACTATCTTCAGGGTTGTCGCCCTCCCAAATAATAGCTGCTTGGTTTGCTTTAGTTGGCAAATGTCGGTCTATACAATTGACAGATGCGTTTAGTTTGCCATCAGAAAACCACGAAGCCTGGCCTGTAGAAAAATCATAAGAGCTAATATGATTCGAAGATAGCTCCCAATTTAAAAACTCTTTGGCTTGCTTAGCCCAAAAGCTATCACCATTCTCAATAGACTCAAGGTACATACTTTTATAAGTTTTAAGTTCTATATGGGCCTGTTCTTTAAAATTTTTATGCACAGGGTATATTTTTACATCAGACATAACCCTAATCTCCTTCTAATTTTTTATTCTTCGATACAAGTAATAAATTTTATGATCATAAAAAATTTAGCTTCACCTTTATTTTTAATCCCTAAAATTGTTGAACTGAAATGGCTGCCCTAAATCTGCATCACGCACTAAAGCGATAACTGTCTGCAAGTCATTTCGATTTTTACCGGTAACTCTTAATTTATCACCTTGTATGCTCGTCTGAATCTTTAATTTTGTATTCTTTATTAGATAAATGATTTTTTTTGCTACCACTTGATCAATTCCTTTTGTAAATCGCACCCTCAAAAAAAAAGATTTTCCACTATGAAGCGGTTTTTTTTCTGGATCAATAGCTTTAGAATCGATTTTTCTTTTTATTAAGTTGCTTCGGAAAATATCTAATAGTTGTTGGCACTGAAAGTCTGCTTCGGCAGATAGTAGGACTTCATCATTATTTAACTCAGCACCAGCATCTACCCCTCTAAAATCAAAACGTGTGGCTATTTCTCGTACGGTGTTTTCTGTTGCATTGCGAATTTCTTCTGACTTTACTTCTGAGACAATATCAAATGAGGGCATTAAGAAGTCCTATTAGTGGTATTAGTTTAAGTTTGTAAGCAATAGGTCAAAAGCCGTTTTTTATTTTTTGATCAAATGATCTTAGAATTACTATTATAACTTTTGAGCAGGTATTAAATTACTGGTACGTTTTACGGTATTATCTTTATTGAGGTAGACCAATTTGGGTTTAAGTTCAGCAGCTTCCTCTGGGTTATATTGTGCGTATGCTGCAATAATAATTTGATCACCTACTTGACATTTTCTAGCTGCAGCTCCATTCATTGATATAATCCCTGAACCAGCGTCAGCTTTGATAATATATGTAGTTAGTCTCTCGCCATTATTAATATTGTAAATATCAATTTGCTCAAACTCTTGCAATCCGGCAATATCAAGTAAATTTGAATCTATGGCACAAGAACCGTCATACAACAACTCTGCCTGAGTTATTGTACACATATGTAACTTGGCTTTTAATAGAGTGCTTAACATGCTCTGTTCCTCTAGCTATTTAGGGAAATATTATCAATTAATCTTGCAGAATTACTATACATGGCACCCAGAACAGTAATTTCAACATCGTCAACTGCAGCTATTTCAAGAGTTTTACTGTTACAGACAGAAACATAATCGACTCTAAAGCCTGCCTCATTTATTTGTTTGGATGCTTCTTTTTGTAAAAAATTAAAATCTTTATTACCCAATTTTATCATTTTGACCACCCAATTTAAGCTTTTGTATAATTGAGATGCCTTAGCTCTCTCAGAAACTGTGAGAAATGAATTCCTAGAGCTCATGGCTAATCCATCCGTTTCACGATGGATGTTTGCTTCGATAATATTAACCGGAAAGCAAAGATCTTCAACCATCCGGCGTAATATTGCCATCTGTTGGAAATCTTTCCTGCCCAAAATTAACTCGTTAGGCTGAATGATATTTAAAAGTTTAGAGACCACAGTAGTTACACCCTCAAAATGGCCTGGTCGACTTGCACCACAAAGAAAATTTGTCATTGAAGAGCAGGTTACCTTAGTTTGCGAATCTAATCCATTTGGATACATCTGATTTTCGTCTGGATGAAAAAGAACTTCACATGATATGGATTGAAGTTTGCTACAATCCTTTTCGAAAGTTCTTGGGTATTTATCCCAATCCTCATTTAATCCAAATTGAAGACCATTAACAAAAATTGAACAAACCACTATATCGTTATTTTTTTGGGCAAGCTTTATTAATTCGATATGTCCATCATGTAAATTGCCCATAGTTGGCACAAAACCAATTTTTTTGCACTGTGCTTTATATTCATTAAGTACCGGTACGATACCAGCAATTGTTCTAAAAATTTGCATCTACAGGCACCAATAAACCTTATTAGTCGGAGGAATACTCTTGGGCATAATTCTCAAATCGTGTATACGTATCAAGGAAAGTAAGCTTACAATCACCAATTGGTCCATTTCTTTGTTTACCAATAATTATTTCTGCAATACCCTTGAGATCAAGATTATCTTTATCGTAGACCTCTTCGCGATATATAAACGCAACAACATCTGCATCCTGTTCAATTGCCCCAGATTCGCGAAGGTCTGAATTAAGAGGTCTTTTGTTTGTTCGTTCTTCACATTTTCTGCTAAGTTGTGATAATGCCAAAACTGGACAATCAAACTCTCTTGCTACAGCCTTAAGCTCGCGAGATATCTGAGTAATTTCATTGGTGCGGTTCTCAGTAGGCATACTTCCATTCATTAACTGGAGATAATCAACCATAATTAAGCCGATATCCCCGTGCTCACGGACGAGCTGGCGAACTCTATTTCTTAACTCAATTGGTGAAATTCCCGGAGTGTCATCGATATATAAAGGCCTATTTTTTAAACGGTTGGTGGCCTTAGAAAGCCTTGACCACTCCCCCTCATCTAGCTTGCCAGACCGCATATTATTAGAATTAATTTTACCAATTGAAGCCATCATTCTTATCATTAACTGATTAGCTGGCATTTCCATACTAAAAACAAGCACAGGTTTTTTTTGACTGAGAATAGCACTTTCGACCATATTCATCGCAAAAGAAGTTTTGCCCATCGAGGGTCTTCCGGCAATAATTATTAAATCAGACTTCTGCCAACCTGAGGTCATTCTGTCAAGATCAAGAAACCCTGTGCTTAGCCCAGTAATTTCTGATTTACTGTTTGCTAGTTGCTCCATGCGCGAAATAGCTTCTTTAATTACTTCGTCGATGTGCTTAAAACCGCTTTGTTTGGGCCTGCTCTCTATAATATCGGCAAGTTTTTTTTCTGCATCAGCTAAGAGCTCATTGCTGTCCCAACCAACAGGGTTATGGCCTTTTCTGACAATGTCTGTGGCTGCAAGTATTAATTTTCTAATTATTGAGCGCTCTAAAACTATTTGGGCATAAGCTTTAACATTAGAAGAACTGGGTGTATTATTTGAGAGTTCAACTAAATAAGTTGTGCCACCAACATCTTCCAATTTATTAGTATTTTCAAGTGTTTCAGATAAAGTAATCACGTCTAGCGGCTTTTGCGCTGAGGATAACGTGCGCATTGTGTTAAATATCAATCTATGATCTTCAGAAAAAAAATCAGACTCGACAACTAATTCTGCAACTGTATCAAAGAAGCCATTATTTAGCATCAATCCACCAATAACAGCTTGTTCAGCTTCGACAGAATGGGGTAATTGATTCTCCTCGATGGTTGGATTTTTAACCATGTCAATGTCACCTATAAAAAAACGCCCAATAGAGTATCACGATGGTAGTTAAAGCCATCATAAATTAACTCATTATTACTGATATTATCTTACTAGTGAACAGTTGGTTTTATTCGGCAACAATTATTAGCTTTAATACCTGAGTGACATCGGCGTGGACCTGAATAGAAATATCGAATTCACCTATCTCGCGAATCGAGCCATCAGGGAGTCTTACTTCACTTTTTTCAACCTGAACGCCGGCCTTTATAATTGTATCGGCAATATCTTTGGTTCCAACAGATCCGAAGAGCTTACCTTCTTCACTAGCATTAACAGCAATAGTTATAGAATTGATTGCTTCAATATTTGTAGCTCTTGATTTTGCTTTTTTAAGACTATCTGATGCGGCTGCTTCTAATTCTTTACGACGAGCCTCAAGACTAACTAAATTCTCAGCAGTAGCAAATACTGCCTTTCCATTAGGAATTAAATAATTTCGGCCAAATCCAGCCTTTACGCTAACTTTATCTCCAATATCTCCCAAATTTCCAACTTTTTCAAGAAGAATAACGTCCATCTCGAACACCCTCTATTGTTAAAATCTATTTTTGCACCAAATTGATAATTTTATCTTACATATCTACTCAATTTTGGGCGTATGTTAAAAATGCTATCAAAAAAACCTATCCCGACTAAAATAATACTAGTAGGACTCAAAAGTAAAAGAGCCAAATAAAATCCTACCAACCAAAAACTACCTAGCTGAAAAAGATTAACGCTAAAATGAAATAGTGCTATTCCACCTAACATGAGCGGTAAGCTTAATAAGCTGAACCAACTTGTATGACCGTCTAGAAAAAATTCGCAAGCAAACATTCCCATTAGGATGATAACAGAAAAAGAGCTGCTAAATCTCAACTGATGGAACTCTAACTTAAAACCACCTGGGTTAAATAGCATTGCTTGCCACCATCGTCCCAATATCAAAGAGGCTATCGAGGTCAAAGCAATAATATAACTAGCGATGCCAAGTAAGAAATTCCTATCTAATGTAAAATCATTATTGTGCTGATTATTTTCAAAAAAATCACTAATTATATTTTCTAAAGCTATCAAACTACTATTAAAAAAAATTGATGTAAAGACAGTCGATATAACACTAAATACTGTAATAAAAAATAAAGCTTCGGACCATGAAGACCTGAGTCTCATGATACTTGAAACGAGTAAGACACAGACTACTGTAAAAATAGAAAGCATAGTAACAACAGTATTCGCATCGCTGGCATATATCATTATCATCAGAGGGGTTGCCGCATATAGTGAAAGCAATGCTCCTTCTGATAGCCCCTTGGTTAAGGTAACCAATGATACAGCTGCAGGAGAGACGAGAGGTATTATATTACCGAAAAAGCCGACTATTGCTGCTTGCGTACGGCCACTAGTAATCAATTCGGCTAAGGCGCGCATCAAACAATTCTTATTCGTGGCTGTCAGTGTATGGAAGTAACGCTAAGTAACGAGCGCGCTTAATTGCATTTGACAGTTGTCTTTGATACTTAGCCTTGGTCCCTGTAATTCTGCTAGGCGTGATTTTTCCAGTTTCTGAAATGTACTGTTTGAGCATCTCGAGATCCTTATAATCAATTATATCCGCACCTTTAGCGCTAAAACGACAAAATTTGCGGCGTCGATTAAATCTAGCCATTATTTATCCTCCTCTTCCACTGGCATGTCAGTATCTACTACTGGCTCTTCTGCTGCTGAAACATCGATTTCTGGCTTTAGATCTGAAGGCTCATCTGAGGGTTTCGTTTCTTCAGCTTCAGCATTTATTGTCTCAGTCAGGCTTGTGGTTGCTTCAACAGAATCAGAATTTGAATTTTTATCTTGTACTTCTGAAGGAGCTGATTTCTCAGAAGGCGGAATTGAACGCTCTTTTCGTTCAGATTTATCAGCCTTGACTATGGGTGATTCTTCAGTGATGGCTTCGTTGCAACCAAAAACTACACTTCTTATTACTGCATCGTTATAACGGAAATTTGTTTTTAATTCCTGCAATATATCTTGGCTACATTCTATATTCATAAGTACATAATGAGCTTTATGAATTTTATTAATTGGATATGCCAGGTGTCTTCTCCCCCAGTCCTCTAGACGATGAACTTTTCCACTACCTTCGTTAATGGTTGCTGAGTAGCGTTCGATCATTCCAGTAACTTGGTCGCTCTGGTCTGGATGAACCATAAATACTATTTCGTAATGACGCATTTTACCTCCTTACGGGTAGTTAGTTGCTCACGTTTGTGATGCAACAAGGAGTTATAGTTTTGGTATATATGAAACTAATTAAATATTTAGAAGAACGGCATTTTAAGGGCAGAATCTTTGCATTTCAAGCATAAATCTAAAGACTCCATTTAATTTTACTCAAACACGGGCTTTTATATTTCAAAATTAGTCACTAAATTGAAAAAAATTTGAACCTTATAGGAAAAATTTAAGTGTCAGTCTCATTTCTAGCTATTGATGCTGCAACCCAGAAACCTGCAATATTGCTTTGCCATCTAGGCAAAATTGAGGTAATTATTACTTGCTCTAAAGCTACCCAAATGTAAAATAATAAAACCCCCCTAAGAAAAATGGTGTTGCCAAAAATTACTGCTATAAAATATGCTGGAGCGATTAAGATAGCTGTCGTCTTTGCTGCTAGTGTATGGTAAGCAGGAAATCGACCAAATCTCGACTGACAAACCAATAGAGGGACAATCCAACTGCTAAAAGCAATAAGCAGAAATATAACTTCACTATTAAAAGTAGCTGGCCAAAGAAGCAGCAATCCAAATAACATTACAGAATAAGTTATTAAATCGGCCCAACTGTCAAGTTTTGCACCAAATTTAGTCACTTGTTTCAGATGTCTAGCTAGATAACCATCAAAAAAATCTGTTATTAATGAAGCTGCTAATATCCATAAAAATAAATTTTCTTTTTGCTGGATAGCCAAAAACAAAAGTACAGGGGATAGTGCTACTCTGATAGAACTGATGACGTTAGGAAAGTTTAAAACAAAATTATCAGTTGCTACTTTATTCTTTTCTATAACTCTAATATTCAAGAGTTTTTTTGAGCTCATACCTTAGTTTGCCTTTTCTTTCTCTGCCTTGTAGCCTCAAATAAACAAATCCCTGTGGCAACTGAAACATTTAAGCTATTAATGAGCCCCATCATAGGAATCTTAACAAGGATATCGCAATTTTCTCTTGTAAGTCTTCTCATACCCTTCTCTTCAGCGCCCATTACTAGGGCAAGCGGCCCTTGCAAGTCAGTGTCATACAATTCATTTTCAGCTTCACCAGCAGTGCCAATAACCCAAATACCTTTATCTTGTAGGCACTTTAAGGTCCTAGATAAATTCGTTACGACAATCAGAGGAATAAATTCTGTAGCACCGCAAGCAACTTTCTGCACCACTGGTGTTATTCCAACAGCATTATTCTTAGGAATAATAACAGCTTGAATCCCAGCGGCTTCTGCCGAACGCATACAAGCGCCAAGATTATGAGGGTCAGTCAAGCTATCCAAAATTAATAAAAAAGGAATTTTTTCCAAATTATCTATCAACTCAAACAAATAACTCTCGTCATAGACCTTGGTATTTTCACATAAAGCTGCCACGCCTTGATGAGAGCCACCAGATAACTCATCTAAATCTGAGCGAGTAACCCAAAAAATCGATATATCTTGTAGTTCAGCTAGATTTATAATTTTTTTAAATCTTTGATCATCCCGTCCTTTTTGAACTCTTAGTTCCTTGATTTTCGAGCCAGAAGTTTTCAATACAGGATAGACGGCATGTAACCCAAATAGCCAACTGTATCGAACATCATTTTTATTTTTAATCATTTTTGGCCTGCCTCGATATAAAGTTTAAATTATTTTAAGTTCTAATTTTGGCTCTGGTCTTGACTTATTTTTTTAATCTTTTTCCCAAAACTTTAATTATTTATTATTTCATTGGTAGTTTTTTATCAGCTCAAAATCAATTTTTCTTTTACTAAGTTCAACCTTAATTACTCTAACTTTCAATTTATCGCCAAGACAAAAAATTTTGCCGGTTTTCTCTCCCACCAGACGATGGCGGTCCTCTTCGAAGTAATAAAAATCTTTTGGTAAACTAGTTACGTGAATCAGCCCCTCGACAAACATGTTATCAAGCTGAACAAATAAACCGAACCCGGTCACAGTAGATATAACCCCATCAAACTTCTCTCCAATACGTGATGATAAAAATTCACATTTGAGCCAATTTATAACATCTCTAGTAGCATCATCTGCTCTTCTTTCTGTTAAGGAACATTGCTCTCCAAAAGATATGAGCTGATTTTTGTCATAAGGGTAAATCTCGGTCAGATCTGATATTGGTAAACTATCTGTCAAAGGAGTTTTAGGGGTTTTTGATTTTTTTCTTATCAGATATCTAATTGCTCTGTGCACCAATAAATCGGGGTACCGTCGAATAGGTGAGGTAAAATGGGTATATTCTGGATAATTTAAACCAAAGTGCCGATCGCTCTCAGGCGTATATATTGCTCTATTCATTGATCTTAATACTAATGATTGGATTATTGTGCCGTCTAAACGTTTTTTCATATCACCTAGGATACGTTGATAATCTTTAGGGTCTGTCCCACAACCAGGGAAATCTATACCTAAACCACCAAGAAACTCTTTGAGATTCTCTATCTTTTCATCTTTGGGCTGTGGATGAACACGATATAATGCAGGCATTTTATTTTTTTTCAAAAATTTGGCAGCACAAACATTTGCGCAGAGCATACATTCTTCTATTAATTTGTGAGCCTGATTTCTCTCAACTGGAAGTATTTCCTTAATTTTCTTTTTTGCATCAAAAACTATCTGAGATTCTTGTGATTCAAATTCAACAGAACCCCTCTGGTCTCTTGAATCTGACAAATCGGAATAAAGATCTGTCAAAGCATCTATGTTTTTTAAAACTGAATTATATTGTTTTCGAATACCACTGGTAAATTTTTTTCTTTGAGAAATAATTTTACTAACCTGATTATATGTTAATCTTGCTTGAGAATTTATAAGCCCCTCGAAGAAGTTGTAACGGGAGACTGCTCCAGTTTTATCAAGTATCATTTCACAAACTAAAGTCAATCGATCTAAGTTAGGTTTTAGCGAACATAAACCATTTGATAACTCTTCTGGCAACATAGGAACAACATATTTTGGAAAATATACAGAATTGCCTCTTTCACAAGCCTCTTGATCTAACGCAGTTGCTACTGGCACATAATAAGATACATCCGCAACTGCGACAAAGAGTTTTTTTGTGCTATTTGGTCCAAGCTCACAATAAACAGCGTCATCGAAATCTCTTGCATCCTCTCCATCAATTGTCACAAACGGCAGATGCCGTAGATCTACCCTATATTTTTTATCTCTATCAAGTACTTTATCTCCAATAGATTCTATTTCGTCTAAAACCTTTTGTGGCCAATCAACTGGAATACCATAATTATTGATAGCGATATCAATTTCTATCCCAGGTGCTAGATGGCTGCCAAGAATCTTTATGATGTTACCAGTGGGTAAATTTTTCTCGTTTGGTTGTTTATTGATGTTAACTATTACAACTTGACCTGATATTGCATTATTTTCTTGACCCTTAGGAATAATGATATCTTGTGATATTTTTGGATTATCCGGTCTAACAAATTTTATATTACTCTCGACAAACAAGCGACCTACTACACTTTTCGTTCTATGCTCTAAAACCTCAATAATAATAGCTTCTTTCCGGCTACGTTGATTTTTTCCAGATATTCTTACGAGAACCTCATCGCCATCCAAAACTTTTTTCATTTGTTTTTTTGGTAGATATAAGTCGCTCTCTTCAGTATTCAGTGTAACGAAACCGAAGCCATCTGGATGGCCAATAACTCTTCCTCTAACTAACTTAACTTGCTGTAAGGTAACATACGCGTTACTTCGATTTTTTTTTATTTGACAATCTCTTTCCATAGCTCTCAATCTACGCCTAATAGCCTCATATGAATGCTCATCTTTAATATTTAATTTTTCGCATAGATCATCATATGTTAAGGGGCTAGAACTTAATGAGAGAAAATCTAGTATGTATTCTCGACTAGGTATAGGGTTGTCATATTTGGCGGACTCTCTTTGTGAAAATAAATCTTTGATGATATGTTTTTTCATTATTGCTTCTGCTTAATGATAGAAAAATTAAAGTATAATTAATTTAGTTTAAAATTTTTTACTGACATGAAAACATATTGCCTTAGAATTAACCAACGTATGAACAAAATGAATTGTTAGGTGACTCCTGTTACCCTCATTTTTCCTTTTTTGTTAAAATTATTTTGATTATCGTTTATATCAGCCAATTTTTTAGTTACCTTAATAGAAAATTTAAAAGAGCCTTTAAATATCGACTTTTCATATTCATATAAACCAGTCTGTCCATCAGATCTTCTGATTATCTCCATAAAAAGCATATCTAACTCAGACTCAGGAATAGACTGCTGACTCAGATTTTCGAGCATCTTACATCTCAATTTAAATCCTTGGGCTGCTCTTTTTGTTGCTTTAAATATCTTTGCTGAGCTATCTTTCTGGGTAAGTCCCAATGGAAAGAAATAATACTTTGCTTTAGAAACAGAACGCAATTTCGTGGGAATTGCTCTTTGATAATGAAGGCTACCTTTTTTTGATGAAATATATTTTGGTAAATCGACCATGATGGCATAGACCCTTTTTTTTATGGAAAAAATTATGGAATAATAACACAAATACTATAAAATTATAGTAATCTATAGCATTCATAACAAACGAAGCTTGCTCAAAACTTGTATGAAAAAATTTCCAACTTCGCTGTATTTTTTTGAAAACAAACAAATCTAAATTGATTTTTATAGTCTTCATTAATATAATCTTCCTTCTCAAATATGCTGTTAGTAATTTTTTATAAATATTTTTAACAATATTTTTGCATTTAATTCATTTAGCGAATATGAGGTTTAAAATGACAAAAAAAAATGTGAATCAACAAACACGACGAGCTAAAATCAAAGATCAACCATTCACTAATCTGTTATGGGATAAAGGTACTCCGGCCGGTAGGGAAGACAAAGAGAAAATGAGGGCTCGAATAAGAAAAATTAATAGAGTAGCAGCAAAGAAAATATTTATTCCCTTCTCAACAAATATGGAGCAAAGAAAAGCAGCAATTGAATTAAGAAAAAATGGCAGGAGGATAGTTTCAGGTTTACCCGGGCAAGTACCTGACTATGAAGATCTGGAATGTCAGCTTCACTTAGTTGAAGTGAATGGTCAATATATTGTTGAACCCGTCCCCTCAGAATAATTTTAGTTATAAACATTTTTTAATTCTTATTTCTGGTTAATTTTTCCGCAAACGGTTTACCTGCCAATTCGATGGTAATTTCTTTTTTGCAAGTTAGGATGATAATTCTCGAATCGCTTATTTGCTCCAATGAAACCAGATCATCCATCAATTCATCATCATCAAATTCAGCTTGATTTGCCTCAGAGTACATACTTATTTCAGGAAATATAATTCGCAATGATGGTTTTTCGTCGGAAGGATCGTTTAAGAATTCTATAAATAATAATCTAACATCTATATCGTAAACTAGATTAAAAATATACGGTGAACTTTTACCAAGTAATCTTGATACCAACGTCACAAAACTCTCCCTAAATTTTCAGCCTGACAGTCATTCCAAGATACAAGAATTAGAAATCCAAATTTTTCAATCTTGTACCCATTGTTACCCGAAAGACCTTAGCACAAAAGCGCTAATGTCACTAAAATAATAAAATTGATTATTATTTATTATAGTGAACAAAAATTTTATTTATTTAATACTAAGAAATTTCTATATTCTTACTTAATTGTTTATTTTAAACTATATATTTTCAACAATGGATTTTTTAATGAGAGATCATACACGGTTGGTATATTCAACAGAACAAGGGTCATTAAAATTAACTAAACCACAAAAAGTAGAAAAGTTCGATGAGGGTATCGCTAAAATTAGCTTCGAAACTAAGGGGAGAAGAGGTAATGGTGTTACAACTATTTCTGGGCTTTATACCGCAGAAAACGATCTAAAGAAACTAGCAAAAAATTTAAAGAGGAATTGTAGCAGCGGGGGCTCTATAAAAAATAATATCATCGAAATTCAGGGTGATCATAAAGAAAAGGTGCTTAATTATCTAAAGCGATTAGGTTACTCAGTGAGGTGAATAAATAATAATTATTGATTTTAATAACTAGAAGTGGACCATATTGAAAATTCTAAATTTTAACAATACTTTCGCTCGGTTAGGTAAAGAGTTTTTTTCAAAAGTTGAGCCAACAGGACTCCTAAATCCACATATGGTAAATATCAATGTCGCTGGGCTAAGTATGCTAGGCATATCTGAAGATCAGATAAATTCAGAAGATAAGATTTCACCATGGTTTATCGATTTGTGTTCAGGAAATAATCTACCCAAGGGATGTGCTCCTCTTGCTATGGTCTATAGTGGACATCAGTTTGGGGTTTATTCGCCAGAATTAGGAGACGGAAGAGGACTACTTATTGGGGAAATTGAAGGTGCAATGGGAAAGTGGGATTTTTACCTCAAAGGAGCAGGAAAAACCCCTTATTCTAGATTTGGTGACGGTCGATCGGTATTGAGATCTAGTATAAGAGAGTATCTTTGCAGTGAGGCCATGCATGCGCTAGGTATTGAAACAACTAGGGCGCTAAGCATCTTTTCTAGTGAAGAGCCTGTATATAGGGAAAAGATCGAGCATGCAGCACTTCTAGTTCGTTTAGCTAGGTCACACATAAGGTTTGGCTCTTTTGAGTATTTCCATCATACGCATCAATATAATTGTATTAAAAAACTTGCTGAGCACATAATTGAACAACACCTTCCCATATTTAAAAAAAGTGAAGACCGTTATAGTCAAATGTTTAGATTTATAGTACATAAAACAGCAAAAACGATAGCAAAATGGCAGTCTGTAGGATTTTCTCATGGTGTGATGAATACCGATAACATGTCTATTCTTGGGGAGACCTTAGATTATGGTCCATTTGGATTTATGGACAATTATGACTCAAACTTTGTCTGTAATCATTCGGATAGCTATGGTCGTTATTCTTTTAAAAATCAGCCTGGTATAGGTTTATGGAATTGCAATGCACTGGCAAGTGCATTGACAAGCCTTATAGACAATGAACAACTCAAATCAATACTTGAGGAATATCAACCTATATTTACCGTTACATTATTGCAACTGTACAGGCAAAAGTTAGGCCTTGAAATCAAAAAAGGAACTGACCAAAATTTAATAGACGAGTTATTGAAAATTCTTGAAATATATCAAGTTGATTATACTATTTTTTTTAGACGTTTATGTTTTTTTAAACCAAATGGCAACCATCAGCATCTCAAGCAGTTACTAATAAAGCAAAATGAATTAGATGATTGGATAAATCAATATCAGAAACGATTAACTGCAGAACCACAAAATGATGACGAGCGAAAAAAAAAGATGGTAAAACATAACCCAAAATATATCCTTCGAAACTATATGGCTGAGATAGCTATTCAGAAAGCTGAAACTAATAAAGACTATTCAGAGATTAGTCGTATGCTAAAGTTATTGCAATCGCCGTATGATGAAAATCCTGAATGTGAGGAATATGCAAGACATCCCCCTGAATGGAGCAAAGAAATAAGTATAAACTGTTCGTCATAGTAGTTATTTTGATCTCAACGTCTTGTTTCCAGATCCCAGCATGATGCTTATCCAACGTGTATTTTCATCGTTATCTAATGCTATCTTAATCATTATTGTGAGTGGAATAGAGAGCAGCATACCAACAGGACCTAAAAGCCATCCCCAAAAAACTAACGACAGAAAAACAACTAAAGGTGACAAATCAAGCCCTCTACCCATAAGTCTTGGTTCAAGTAGGTTACCTATGAAAATATTTATTATTAGATAACAAAATGCAACACAAATAGCTGTAAAAGAGCCTAATTGAATTAAAGATAATAAAATTGCGGGGATAGCTGCAATTATTGAGCCAATTGTGGGGATAAAATTAAGCAGTAATGCAAAAAACCCCCACATAACTGGGTAGTCAACACCCAGGACCCAAAGTATTGTCATTACTAGAATCCCAGTTAAGAGACTGAGTACTATTTTGATTCCTAAGTAGCTATGAACGCTGTTTAAAAAATAAGAGAGGCTATTATCTATCAAAGGTTTTTTATTTGTTGCCTGTTGTAATTTTTCTTTGAATCCAATTTCTTCTGTCAAAATAAAGATTACAGTTAGTAGGATTAGAAAAATATTGGTTAAGACGTTACCAAACGATGTTAATGTGTTGCCCACTAACTGGACTACGATCTCAGGCTTAAATAAGTTTTTCATTTGATTAATATCAAACGAAAAACCCAAATCAGCCAACCAATAAAGAAAGATTCCAGTTACCTCCTGTAACCTAATTTCATATGCTGGAATATTATTTCGGAAATCGCTCACAGAAGACTGTATCAAGGTTGCAATCAACCAGCCTGTCAACACTAAACATACTATGACTAAGAAAATAGCAATTCCATTTGGTACTTTATTTTTTTTTAACCAAGTCAAAAGTGGTGAAAAAATCAGTGCTATAAATACAGACAGCAGACAAGGAATAATTAATGCTTCTGCCATTTTAATTCCTGTCACAACAACCATGAAAGCTGCAACAGTAACAAGTCCTTTTGTAAATGGTGAGTAACCACTCATATATCTACTCCTAATAATTCTGATATTATTTCTTAGTCTCTTTAATTCAAAGGTTATTACTTATTGAAGAAAAGAACCAGCCCAAATGACATCAAAGCTCTCTTGTGGCTACAAATTTTATATCTGGATATCTTTCTTTTGTTAGCGATAAATTAACTCTAGTTGGGGCTAAATATGCCAAGTAGCCGCCGCCATCCAAAGCAATACTGTCCGGTATTTTCTTTTTTATTTCCTCAATTTTTTTTATATCGTCAGATTCTATCCATCTTGCTGTATATATATTTACTGTTTCATAAACTGCATCTACACCATATTCATCCATTAACCTAAATTTTACTACATCAAACTGAAGTTGACCTACTGCTCCAACAATTATGTCATTATTATTTAGTGGAAAAAATACCTGGGTACTGCCCTCTTCAGATAACTGCTTGATCCCTTTTTTTAACTGTTTCATTTTTAATGGATCAAGAAGCCTTATGCGTCTGAAGAGTTCCGGAGAAAAATAAGGGATGCCAGTAAACTTTAGATCTTCCCCAATAGTAAATGTATCACCAATTTGTATAGTCCCATGATTATGAAGCCCGATGATATCTCCAGCCACCGCCTCATCAATTGAGACTCTTTCGCCTGCCTTAAAACCAACAGCATCAGAAATACGTAAATCTTTTTTTTGTCTTACATGATGGATTTTCATACCCTTTATATATTTACCAGAACATATGCGTAAAAAAGCTATTCGATCTCTATGCTTTGGATCCATATTAGCTTGAATCTTGAAAACAAAACCTGTGAATTTCCCTTCATCAGCTATAACATTTCTATTTAATGTCAGCCTAGGTAGTGGGGGTGGGGCCCTCTGAACAAAGCCATTGAGCATTTCACGTATACCAAAATTTGATAACGCTGTTCCAAAAAAGACAGGGGTTAATTTTCCACTCAAAAAAAGACTTGCTTCAAATCTGCTAGTAGCGACAGATACTAGTTCTATCTCATCTCTAATTTCTCTCGAATTTTGACCCAGAAATTCGGTTGCCTCATCAGAAAATAAACCATTTATTTGTTCATATTTCGTAATAATACTTCCTTGTCCTGATCTATATATATGTATGGTGTCTTCTTGAAAGTCATAAATACCCTTAAAGTCTTTACCACAACCAATTGGCCAATTCATTGGGGCACAGGTGATGTTTAATACCTCTTCAATTTCATCAATAAGATCGACTGGATTACGTATCTCACGATCCATTTTGTTGATAAAAGATACTATTGGGGTATCTCGCAGGCGACATACATCCATAAGCTTAATTGTTCTTTGCTCAACACCTTTTGCTCCATCAATAATCATAAGCGCCGAATCTACTGCTGTCAGTGTTCGGTAGGTATCTTCAGAAAAATCCTCATGTCCTGGGGTATCCAAAAGGTTTACTACACAATCTTTATAAGGGAACTGCATTACAGAAGAAGTAACAGAAATTCCTCTATCTTTTTCCATTTGCATCCAATCAGAGGTTGTATGTTTATCGCTTTTTTTGCTCTTAACTGTACCTGCAACCTGAATAAGGTTTCCAAATAACAAGAGTTTTTCTGTAACCGTAGTTTTTCCTGCATCAGGATGAGAAATTATTGCAAAAGTTCTCCTTGATCTAACTTTATCTGAGATGAAATTCGAAGACATTATTTTCCCTTAACCATAAAGCAGTCATTTTTTTTATTAAAATCGATAAAATATCCCATAGTCAGCTAGTCGATATTATTTTCAATTATCATAATCACAAAAATTAGAGCTCTGCAGCCATTAAAACTGCATCCTCCGATTTTGATCCATCATGGTAGTAATTCTTTCTTTCGCATATCGCAACAAAACCAACATTCTCATATAAATGAATGGCATTAGCGTTCGAAGCTCTCACCTCAAGAAAAAATCTTTTTATATTTTTCGGTAAAGCTGAAACTAAATGTTCTAACAAATATCGACCATACCCGTTGTTTTGATGTTTAGAGCAAATCGTTATATTCAACACTTCAGCAGCATCGACAACAATATTATAAATCGCATATCCTATGATGAAACCTTTATTAGCCATGATTACGCAAATATGTTTTTCATAACTATCAATAAACTGCTCTTTATTCCATGGGTAAGGAGTAGAAATTTTTTCAATATCAGTTACCTTATTAATATCATTCAGAGACATTGATCGTATAGTTATATGATCTAAATTCAAGAGTCACACCTAACAAGCTAATATTTTATTTTTTGTAAGTGATTTAATAGCGTTCCATGTTTCTAGTTTTTTTTGAGAATTTTTTAGGTTGTCTTGTAAACTGTGGAGCACAAGCGCCTTATACTCTTCACTTATGGTTATCTTTTTTCCTAGACAATCTGTATAGGTTAAATCTGATGGCGATAATAAATCGAAGGCTGTCTTGCCCATTAATAAAATCAAGCACTTATTTTCTTTTGTAATACGGTTCTGGATAAAATTTAGGAGTTTTTTTTCTATAACTTGTACTTGCCATTCACCTGATTGTAAATCGATTATAGTAGCTTCTGGAAAATTATTTGGCAGACATCCTATAGAGCTCAATATATTGGATAGTAAAACAAATAAATCGTTGTGGGGTGATATTTTCGGGCTCATCTCATTAAAAATTATTAGTTCTTTAACCGGCTGCCAGCATGAAAATTTAAACTGTGATATTTCAGCTTCTACTGATGGAATTAGTTTATTTTTAGTATTTTTTTCTAAAGTTGCCTCTTTTATAGATTGCTTAACATTTAGACCGACATCGGCCTCTTTATTTATTGAGGCGGGAGTATTTATTTTTTTAATGAACTTCGTTTTGGACAAATACTGAGGTAGCTCCAAATTTCGAAGGTACCAATTGCGCAGCTCTGGATTCATAGAATTTCCTATACTCCATCAAGTTGAGGATGAAGGCGATCTGGGTTTTGTATCAAATTTAGTGCATGCAGGTAGGCTCTTACGCTAGCAATTATTATATCAGTATCAGCACCTTGTCCATTAACAATACGGCCGCCTTTTTCTAAACGAACAGTAACTTCACCAAGTGAATCTGTTCCAGAGGTAATTGCATTCACTGAATAAAGCTTAAGGTGTGTTTCACTTTTCACTAATTTTTCTATAGCTTTGAATGCCGCATCGACTGGACCATCCCCCTCGGATGATGAATCGTACTTCTTATCTTTATGCATAAGGGTAATCTTTGCAAATGGGAGTTGGTTTGTTTTTGAAAGCACCTCTAGTGATACTAATGTTATTACCTCATTATCAGATTCATTTAATTGTATATCAGAAATAAGGGCTTGAAGATCCTCGTCAAATATCTCTCTTTTTTTATCAGCCAAATCTTTAAATCTCAAAAAAGCTTTATTTAATTCATCTTTATTTTTAAAATGATTGCCAAGTTCCTTATGACGAGAAGCAAATGCTGCTCGACCTGAAAGCTTACCTAGTACAATTTTGTTTGTTTGCAGTCCTATGTCTTGTGCACTCATGATTTCATAGGTTTCTCGGAACTTTAAAACGCCATCTTGATGAATCCCAGACTCATGAGCGAAAGCATTAGCTCCAACAATTGCCTTATTAGGCTGTACAGGAAAACCTGTAATACTCGAAACTAATCGCGAAGTTGCTGCAATATTAGTAGTTTCAATATTTGTTTCTACTGGGAATATATCCTTTCTTGTTTTAACTGCCATTACGACTTCTTCAAGCGCTGCGTTACCTGCTCTCTCACCCAGCCCATTAATAGTGCATTCTATTTGACGAGCACCTTGCATGACAGCAGCTAGGGAATTGGAAACAGCTAAGCCAAGATCGTTATGGCAATGCACTGAAAAAATCGCTTTATCTGAATTGGGTATATTTTTTATTAATCGTCCAATTATACTACCGTACTCTTCAGGAAAACCATAACCAACCGTATCAGGTATATTAATAGTTGTTGCACCAGCATCAATGACACCCTCAATAATTCGACACATATAATCAAATTCAGAACGGCTAGCGTCTTCTAAAGAAAACTCGACATCGCTTACTAAGTTTCTTGCATACTTTACAGCAGTTATTGCCTGATCTAAAACCTGTTCAGGGTTCATCTGCAATTTGTATTTCATATGTATAGGAGAAGTTGCAATAAAGGTGTGTATACGAGATGAACTTGCGTTTCTTAGTGCTTCCACAGAGCTTTCAATATCGCTAATTATTGCTCGGGAAAGACTGCATACTGTACTATCTTTAATTGTTTCAGCAATAGATTTAACTGATGCGAAGTCACCTGGACTTGAAACAGCAAATCCAGCCTCAATAACATCAACTTTAAGTCTCTCCAAGGCTTTGGCTACTCGAAGTTTTTCGTCACTGGTCATCGATGCGCCAGGGCTTTGCTCCCCATCGCGCAGAGTCGTGTCAAAAATAATGAGTTTTTCTTTTTTCATACTAAGCCTTAGTTTTGTAAAACTTACTCTTTATCCATAAAACTGGTGCGGAGAAACTGTATATAAGAGCGAAAATAAATAAAATTCTGGGTGGATCTATTGTAACCACTATCAGGCTCATCACTATAGAAAAAATAACCACGAAAGGAACTTTTCCTTTAAGATCTATCTCTTTCAAGCTTCTATAATGAAGGTTAGATACCATTAGCAACCCGGACATTGCTGTAGTTGTCGCTACTAAAAATGCTAATTGGTCTGTCACATTTACTTTATGGCTGCACCATACCATAGAGGCTATCAAAGCTGCTGCAGCTGGGCTTGGAATACCAATAAAATAATTTTTCGATGAGGAGTCAACTTGACTATTAAACCTTGCTAGCCTGAGTGCTGCGCATGAAGCATAAATAAATGCTGCAGCCCAACCTATTCTACCTATCTCATTAAGAATCCAGCTGAAAGCAAGTACAGCAGGAGCTACACCAAAGGAAACCATATCAGAGAGGCTATCGTACTGTAGCCCAAAATCACTGGATGTGTTGGTCATGCGTGCCACAGTTCCATCAAGAACATCGAATATCATTGCGATAAAGATGGCTATGCAAGCAGCATCAAAGTTTCCGTCCATGCTAGCTAAAATAGCGTAAAATCCAGAGAACATTGCACCTGTTGTAAAGAGATTTGGAAGCAGATAAACACCTTTTCGTCTCAATCCAATATTTTCAGAGCTAATCTGTTCTCCCTCATCTAGTGAACTTGGATTTTCAGTGCCTGTTATATTTTTTTTACCTTGAGTGTCAGTCATAATAATTCCTTCACAAAAAAAATAATTCTTTGAAGTGTTATTAAATCTTATTATCTATCAATTATTACTTTTTCCATAGAATTCATCATATTTAAAGCAGCATTATACTAAAATTTTTGTTAGATAAAAAAAACCGCGCCATAGCGCGGTTTTTTTAAGTATTTAATACGCTTAATTTTTTTCTTTATCTACCAACTGGTTAGCAGCGATCCATGGCATCATAGAGCGTAATTTAGCTCCAGTTTGCTCAATAGGATGTGCCGCGTTATTTCGGCGATATGCTGTCATGGAGGGATAATTCATTGCACCTTCTGTAACAAACATCTTTGCGTATTCACCATTTTGGATACGTTTGAGAGCAATCTTCATAGCTGCCCGTGATTGCTCGTTAATTATTTCTGGGCCAGTGACATACTCTCCATATTCCGCATTGTTGGATATAGAATAATTCATATTGGCTATACCGCCCTCATACATAAGATCAACAATCAGTTTAAGCTCATGAAGACATTCAAAATAAGCCATTTCAGGGGCATATCCAGCATCAACTAGTGTTTCAAAGCCAGCTTTCACCAGTTCTACTGCTCCTCCACAAAGAACAGCTTGCTCACCAAATAGGTCAGTTTCTGTTTCATCCTTAAATGTAGTTTCTATAATTCCTGTCCTTCCACCTCCGATGCCAGAAGCATAGGACATGGCGACATCTCTTGCCCCACCTGAGGCATCTTGAAAGATAGCAACTAAATCAGGTATACCACCACCTTTTGTAAATTCATTACGGACTGTGTGGCCTGGGGCTTTAGGGGCTATCATGATTACATCTAAGTCTGCTCTAGGTACAACTTGGTTATAATGAATTGCAAAGCCATGGGCAAAAGCCATAGTGGCACCTTGTTTTAGATTTGGCTCAATCTCGTCCCTGTAAAGATGCGATTGAAATTCATCTGGTGTTAGTATCATAACTAAATCTGCTCCATTGACAGCCATTGCAACGTTTTTTACAGTTAGTCCAGCTTTTTTGGCTTTAGCGGCTGAGTCCGAACCATCTCGGAGCCCAACAGTAACATCGACACCTGAATCTTTGAGGTTTAAAGCATGTGCATGGCCTTGTGAGCCATATCCAATGATTGACACTTTCATGCCCTGTATAATAGAAAGGTTACAATCTTTATCGTAAGAAACTTGCATGTTTATATCCTGTTGATTTTATAATAAGTTGTATTTTTATATAGTTGTTACAAAAAATGTTACTACAAACTGGCTACACCTTCAGTACTTTTTCACCACGAGATAAACCAGATACTCCAGATCGCACCAGTTCAAGAATATCTGCATAATCAATAGCTTCAATAAATGCATCATTTTTATCGCTACTACCAACAACTTGTAGAGTATATGCATTGACATTGACATCTACTATTTGACCTCGAAAAACATCAACGCAGTGATTAATTTCTGCTCTTTGAGCTTCATTTGCCTTAACTTTAATCAACATTATCTCTCTTTCAACGTGTGGCCCATCAGTCAAATCGATTACCTTAACTACATCAATCAATTTATTGAGATGTTTCGTAATTTGCTCGATAACCTGGTCACTACCATGGGTGGTAAGTGTCAATCGCGACAAAGTTAAATCATTGGTAGGGGCAACAGTCAAAGTATCAATATTATAACCCCTTTGTGAAAATAGGCCTACGACTCTAGACAGCGCACCAGGTTCATTTTCCATTAAAACTGAAATTATGTGTTTCATCGAGTACGCTCCGTTTTACTTAGCATCATATCTTTCATGGAGCCATTTGGAGCAATAAGCATCGGGTAAACATGCTCAGAACGATCAACCATAATATCCATAAAAACTACACGCTCTTTCAACGCAAAACACTCTGACATTTTGGTATCCAGCTCTTCGAAAGCTGAAACGCGAATTCCTACATGGCCAAATGATTCAGCCAGTTTCACAAAATCTGGTAGAGAATCCTCATACAAACTGGAGGAATATCGTCCACTATACTGCATATCTTGCCACTGTCGAACCATACCGAGAGCCTGATTGTTCAGACTAATTATCTTGACTGGAAAGCCGTATTGTAAGCAGGTTGAGAGTTCTTGGATACACATCTGTATGCTTCCTTCACCTGTAACGCATGCGACCGTCGCGTTGGGATGAGCCAGTTGAACGCCCATAGCAGCTGGCAGACCAAAGCCCATCGTGCCAAGACCACCAGAATTAATCCAACGACGAGGCTTATCAAACAGATAATATTGGGCTGCAAACATTTGATGTTGACCAACGTCAGAAGTGATGTAGGCATCACCTTTTGTCACTTTATAGAGACTTCTAATTACATCTTGTGGTTTAATAATATTTCCGCTACTAGGTTCATGTCTAGGTTCGGTGTATATTCCATGACGCTCTCTCCAGCCATTGATCTTGGACCACCAGCCTGAAAGGGATGCTTCATCAATGGTCTCTTTGCTTGATTTGATTTCGTCAATCATCTGTCGCAAAACAGTATTACATGCACCAACAATTGGTATATCTATGGCAACAGTTTTGGAAATAGATGTTGGGTCTACATCTATGTGTATAATTTTTGCAGACGGACAAAATTTACTTGGAGTGTTTGTTACTCGATCGTCAAAACGTGCACCAACGGCAAAAACCACATCGGCCTCATGCATAGCATTATTTGCTTCTACAGTTCCGTGCATACCTAACATCCCAAGAAACTGAGGATCTGTACCTGGGTATGCTCCAAGTCCCATCAAAGTATTTGTTATAGGATAATTTAGTAACCTAGCTAACTCGGTTAGCTCAGCCGATGCATCGCCCAAGATAGCACCACCTCCACTGTAAATGATTGGGCGCTTTGCTTCCATCAGAGTCTTAACAGCCCTCTTTACTTGACCAGCATGACCTCTTGTGGTCGGATGATAGGACCTTATTTTTACATTACTGGGGTAATCATAAGGTATTCGATGCTCTGGAGCAGTTACATCTTTGGGTATATCAATAATTACTGGGCCTGGGCGGCCTGTTTTTGCTATATAAAAAGCTTTTGCTACAACATTGGCGATTTCTGAAGCATCCATAACCAAAAAACTATGTTTGACTATAGGTCTAGAAATGCCAACCATATCCGTTTCTTGGAAAGCATCACCCCCAATTTTATCGCGAGGGACTTGTCCAGATATCACAACCATAGGTATAGAATCCATATATGCGGTAGCAATACCAGTTATTGCATTTGTGGCGCCTGGTCCAGAAGTTACTAAGACACAACCTACGTCACCTGTAGCACGCGAGTAACCGTCTGCAGCATGGACTGCACCCTGTTCGTGTCTAACTAAAATATGCTCAACATCGTCTTGTTGAAAAAGTGCATCATAAATATGCAGGGCTGCTCCACCGGGGTAACCCCAGACACACTTAACACCTGCGTCCTTAATCGCACGAACAACTATTTCGCCACCAGATAAAAGTTCCACTTATTTAAACTCCCAAAATAATTAAGCCTACTCCAAAATAGCTTGCTGGAAGAAATAAAGAGTTTACAGCTGTGACATCACAGTTATGTTTAATACAACAAAGCTACCGACGATGTGATCGGAGCCTCAGATTTATGGGTAAACAAATCTGTTCTGGATGCCCAGCAAACGCTGTTTACGTCTACCTAGCAGACTGACAAAGGAGTCAGTTTGTGGGAATAAAGATTATTACCACTGAGAGTTGAACTTTAGAGTGTAAATTACATTTAGTCAATGGTGGCCAGCGTTTTAGTAGGCTATTAGGCTTTGATAAAAATCATACATTCAGCTATCAAGAAAACCATATCAGACTTGCCATTCTTCCAGTAACACCATCCCGGCGATATGAATAAAATCTTTTAGGGTCATTATATGTACAAAAATCTCCACCATAAATATCAAAAATCCCATTTTGATTTAAATATACTTTTGCCAATTCATACAAATTAGCTTTCCATTTATCATTTTTATCCGGACCATTTTTATTTTTTTTAATAAAACATGAGTTAATTTTTTCTATGGTATCAGTCTCGTTTGAACCTAGGAGAAATTTTTCTCTGACCTCAGAGCCAACTTCAAAATTTTCTTGGCTTATCGCAGGTCCTAAATAAACAATTAAATCTGCTGCAGGAACTTGAAGAATGTCAACCAAGCTATTAATTATACCTGCTGATAAACCTCGCCAACCTAAATGAACTGCTGCAACCAAAGACCCCTGCGTGTTACAAATTAAAGCAGGTATACAATCTGCTGTAGTTACAGAACAAACTATTCCAGCTTTTTTTGAATACGAGCCATCGCCAATTTTTATTGTCCCACTACACTCAGCTATAACTATATTTGTACCATGAACTTGATTAAGGAGCTGAGGATTTGGCGGCAGATCAATTTTTCTTGTCAACAACCGCCAGTTTTCCAATACAAACTCGAATTTGTCTCCAACATCATAGCTTAAATTATTAGTGTTCCAAGGGTGTGATGAAATACCGCCTACTCTTGTGGTAAAAAAAGCAGATATATTACTAGGGGCTGGCCAGTTTGGTCTTAATATTTCCATCATTTAATCCAAAATTTAGTTGATGATTTAATTTATAAAAATTAAATCAATTGATATTTGGTGCAGACTTTAAAAGTTTCAATAAATTTAATAGATCTGCTGGTAAGGGGACCTCCCACTGCATGTATTGATCTGAAATAGGATGAGTTAAACCCAAAACCGATGAATGTAAAGCCTGACGCCTAAATCCTCTCAGTATATCTTTCAGCCTCAAGGTTGTCGCCTTTGGTATTTTTAAGCGACCTCCATAAACGGAATCGCCTACTAATGGGTATCCAATATGAGCCATATGAACTCGTATTTGGTGAGTGCGGCCGGTCTCTAACTTAACTTTCATGAAAGTATGATTTTCAAATTTTTCTATTATTTTAAAGTGAGTTATTGCATCCTTCCCGCCTTCACTGACAACAGCCATCTTCGTTCTTACTTTTGGATGCCGCCCGATAGGTTTGTTTACAGTTCCTCCGCCAATCATAGATCCTTGAGAGATTGCCTGATACTCACGTGTTATACTCCGTGATTGAAATTGTTTCACTAGAGAATTATGTGCCTGTAAAGTTTTTGCTATAACTAAGACTCCAGTTGTATCTTTATCCAAACGATGAACTATGCCTGCACGTGGAATCTGCTCATTCAATGGGGCGTGGTGTAAAATTCCGTTTAATAAAGTTCCTGTATAATTACCAGCAGCCGGATGAACCACCAAACCCGCCGGTTTATTAAGAATAATTAAACAATCGTCCTCGAATATAATGTCTAAATTGATCGGCTCAGCTTGCCAGACCACTTCCGACTTAAGTAGAGCATTAATAGTTAACAGCTCACCGCCATGAAGTTTATCTTTAGATCGAAAGATTTTTCCATCTACTAGTAAATCACCTTTTTTAATCCAGTTTTGTAATCTTGATCTCGAAAATTCACTAAATAGTTCAGAAGCAGTTTGATCTAGTCTCATTCCACGTGATGATAGAGGGGCATTTTTTTCAAGCTTAACGGTTTCTGTCATTATAATCTCGGTTTAGTGTATTTTCATACTGTCGAGGCTGTGGTTAAATATGGTATCTTATATATAGTAGCGCCAAAAAAACACTTTAATTTAATACGGCATAAGTTATACCGGGTGAAATCAGAATGCGGTTTTTATTTTTATTATTTATATCACTTTCCCTCCTAGCAACCGGTTGCAGTTACTTCAATACGGTTAATGGTATTTCTTCACCTTCAGACCAACTAGATACATCAGGCTATACAGAAAAAGATTTTTTTAGAGCTATACAAGATGACTTAAAAGGTGGTTTCTGGCTTACTGCCATAGAAAAACTCAGATCACTTGAGGCGCAGTTCCCATTTGGTGATTACGCCGAACAAGCGCAACTCGAACTCATATACGCATATCTTAAAGCTGGAGAATATGATGCAGCGATAAGTGTGGCTGATAGATTTATTAGGCTCCATCCTCAGCATGAAAATATTGACTATGCTTTTTACGTAAAAGGTATAGCAACTTTTGTCAAAAGCGACAGTATGTTTGGAAAATTTCTACCTTTAGATGAAACTAAGCGCGACCCTGGGTCTGCAAGAAACTCTTTCTCCACTTTTAGCGAACTACTAAATAGATACCCGGAAAGTCCGTATGCTCCAGATGCGCAAAAAAGGATGATCTATTTAAGAAATATCCTAGCTCGCTATGAGATCCATGCGGCTAACTATTACTTTATTCGAGGGGCTTATCTTGCTGCAGCAAATAGAGGGCGTTACGTTATAGAAAATTTTCAAAAAACTCCTGCTGTTCCTGATGGACTAGCGGTCATGGCTCAAGCTTATTACTTAATGGATATGCACGATCTTTCATTGGAAGCAGCAAAGTTGCTTGCTCAAAATTATCCAAATCACACATCTCTAGATACAAACGGTAGCTTTAAGTATCAAGAGGAGTCCGTATCTATCGAGAGAAGTTGGACCAATACACTTACTGCTGGCCTCTTTGACAAGCCTGCGTCAATTGGCTTTGATACACGACATATTTTTAATGAGGGCTACAAAGCATTAGAGGGCGAGCAATTTAAAGATTCTTGGGTAGATAATGTTACCTTCGGTATCTTTAAATAGGTTTATTTGTTTAGCGAAATTTTCAAAATATTTAAAAAAACATGTACGATAAATTGATAAATAACTTTAATATTTTTGATCATCATCCCTACAAAAAGGAAATTATTTTTTTGTCAGAGAGGGATAAGGATCTTAGATCTTTATTTCTAACCTACTCTACCTTTAGACCCTTCAAAAGAAAAAAGGGATTTGAGGGTCTAGTGCAACTCATAACAGAACAGCAGCTTTCTGTAGTGTCTGCTAAAGCAATATTTGATAGGCTTAAAAATCTATTGCCAAATTTCGATCCTGAAATTTTTTTAAATGAAACTGACGCAAATCTGAGGTCAACAGGCTTAAGTCGACCTAAAATTCAGTACTGTAAATGTCTATCAGAAAGTATTATCTCAGGTGAGCTTTCTTTCAATCGTTTACACAAGATGAGTGATGAAAATATTAAGAAATCACTTTGCAGTATCAAAGGCATTGGAGACTGGACTG
>MDTG01212589.1_pt1 | contig 30194 bp, 25 predicted proteins | sample 811421 | NCBI WGS metagenome assembly MDTG01 (sample SAMN05326645, study PRJNA326480) | marine metagenome | isolation source: seawater | place: Pacific Ocean: South East | collected 2011 | reverse complement strand
TTTCATCCTTGGCGGCTTGGCAGGTCAATCACTAGCTGAAAACATCTGTTTTGCTACAATGCCTATATCCATGATTGTTCTTGGTTCGATGCTCACCGCACCGGTGCTAGCAAGCCTTATGCAGAAATATGGACGTAAAATAGGCTTTTTTCTGGGTGCCATCGGTGGTGCTTTGGGGGCAGTAATTGGTGCATTTGGTCTTTATCATGAATCTTTTCCTGTCTTCCTGTTAGGTAGTTTGTTGACAGGCATTTATATGTCTGCACAGGGTTTTTATCGCTTTGCGGCTGTTGACACAGCTTCTGAGGTATTTAGACCTAAAGCAATCTCCTATGTCCTTGCAGGTGGATTATTGGCGGCAGTAATTGGACCACAGCTTGTGAAAATAACGGCTTACGCCATGGCCATCCCCTACCTTGCTACTTATCTGACAGTTGTCGCCCTTAACGTGGGAGGAGTTTTTGTTTTCCTATTCTTGGACACACCAATCCAAGATGAGGATATAGAAAAAATTTCTCCAGGGAGGTCGCGTGTTCAGTTGTTGCAGGATCCTAAGATTGCCGTTGCTATGATATGTGCAATGGTAAGTTACGCACTCATGAACCTGATGATGACATCGACTCCACTGGCCATTGTCGGCTGTGGATTTGATGAGAACACTGCTGCTGATGTTGTGTCTGCACATGTATTGGCAATGTTCCTACCTTCCTTCTTTACGGGTCACCTTATTGTCCGCTTTGGGGCGGAACGTATTATTGCTATTGGTTTATTCCTACTGCTTCTTTCCGCTTTGACAGGTTTAGCCGGCGTAGAAATACCTAAATTCTTTGGGGCTCTGATTCTATTAGGCCTTGGATGGAATTTTGGGTTTGTTGGTGCAACGACAATGCTTGCAAATTCTTACGCCCCATCAGAACGGGCCAAGGTGCAGGGAATGAATGATCTGATGGTATTTGGCAGCGTGACACTCGCTTCTTTTGCGTCTGGCTTGCTGATGAATTGTTCGAGCACAGGCGTGATAAATGGTTGGTCCTCAGTCAACATGGCCATGTTACCACTTTTAGGAATAGCGGCCTATGCGCTTTTCTGGCTATCGCTCCAAGGTGAAAGTAACAGCTTTTAAACATGATCATTTAAGCTGGTTTCAAAAAAAATTAACAAATTTGGTAAACTAACGCCTTTATTAGTCGTAATGAAAGCGATGAGTGATATATTACACGTAAGATTTTTCTGGCAACTTCTGGCCTTGCGCAAACGCTTGGACATAAATCCTTATAGCCTGTCTTCCGAGGAGCTTGTCCTACTTAAAAGTTATGAAACTAACGAGTAAAATATTACCAACGACCGGTGAGCGCTCGCGCAGAAAGGCTAATACTGTTAAACACGGCGGAGGGTGGGCGTAGTCCAGTTTTGACGGACTGCGGAGACCGCCGCACTAAATTTAGGATAATTCCCGTTTGCCAGCCTGCCAAAAAAGCAAATCCTGCCTGTTTAGAAACTGCTACGCGCCTCCGTCTGGCTTCTCGAAGTCGGGAGAGGCCCATTTCCGCGAGTTCACTTAAATCTGCCTCGTGCAAGCTCAAAAGTGGTTGACGGCCAGCAGCGATTAAACGAGGGACTGCTTGAAAAAACCTTGCAAGTCCAGCGGCGTAACCAAAATTTTTGACCACAGATATCTCAGCGGCTCCAAGGGAATGGGCCGCTGCTGCCAACAGAGTAGTTGACGTATCATAAAGATAGGTGTCAAACGACACAGCATTTTCAAATGGTTCAGAATAAATATCCCACCGACGCGCACTAACCAAACGCTTAAGATTCTGCGCAGATCCTGGGGAAAGTATTGTTGCAAGTGGTGAAACCACCTCATGGCTACTTAAAGACTGTTTAATAGCAATCTCTTCTAAGGTATCATGCCACCACTGTAACCGGATCTCTGCGATTGCAGGTTCTTTAGAAATCCAAGCTGCACGTGAGGTTTCGAGATTGAAAGCGTAAATCACAAATAATGGCGGCCTTAAATTTATAGGGGATGCCATTACCGAGCGAAACCGTACCGGGTCCCCACGCTGTACAAGCCGCGCACAGGCCCTTATGTCGCTGTCAAACCCCACACTGCCTCCGCAAAATGGTATATGAATATCAAAATTAATCTCATTAAACCAGAGATCATTGCCTAGAATAAGCTAAGTCAATTTGTAAAGTGTTTAATTTAAGGAATTGCCAAGTCACTTTTCAAAAAAAGGTTTGAAGAGAAGTGCTTTTAAGACAAGTAGTAGAAATAGCCATTTAGTTATTAACTTAAAGAAATCTCCTTAAAGTTCTGATTATAAAATCTTTATTTATCCATGAAGTAAAAATTTTTTAAAAATTACATAAAACCGGGCTTGCGAGTACGGAATCAACAAAAGGTTGTTTAAAACAAACCATTTTATTTCATTAACTTAATGGTGCCTCAACATTGTAATCTCTGATCAACTTCCAGTTTATCGCGTCTAAAAGGGCTTCAAAGCTTGCATCAACAATGTTAGCAGATACACCTACTGTTGACCAGCGGTGACCTTGACTATCTTCACAATCAATTATTACACGCGTTACCGCTTCTGTTCCACCTTGCGTGATGCGCACTTTAAAGTCTACTAGACGTAAATCAGCTATAATGCTTTGATAGGGGCCAAGATCTTTGGAAAGTGCTTTAGACAAAGCATTCACCGGTCCACGGTCAGAGCCACTTTCATCGAGAGACTCACTCACGGAGAGTTTCTTCTCTCCATCCACTTTAACGACCACTACCGCTTCTGACATCGACACCATTTCATTATACTTGTTTTTGCGCCGTTCAACAGAAACACGATATCGTTTGACCTCAAAAAATTCTGGGCAAATGCCAAGGGAGCGACGAGCCAGTAGTTCGAAACTTGCCTGTGCGGTATCATAAGAATAGCCCTCCGCTTCCCGTTTCTTTATCAACTCCAGAATGCCACTCAAGTCCGGATCCTCATGGTTTACCTCAATCCCTGCGTCACTAAGGCGACGGCGTAGATTGGACTGCCCCGCTTGATTGGACATAGGAATAAGACGCTCATTACCCACAAGTACAGGATTGATATGCTCGTATGTGCTCGGATCTTTTATAATTGCGCTTGCATGCAGACCTGCCTTATGCACAAAGGCTGATGCACCAACATAAGGGGACTGACGGATTGGTACCCGGTTCAATATGTCGTCCACGAGCCGAGAGACCTGGGTCAATTTTTTTAAAGATGCGATCTTTATTCCAGTTTCAAATTGGCTGGCAAAGGGTTGCTTGAGGAGCAGTGTTGGGATTAAAGAAACGAGGTTTGCATTACCACAACGTTCACCCAATCCATTGAGTGTTCCCTGAATCTGGCGCGCACCAGCTCTAACAGCGGCTAGAGAATTTGCGACCGCATTATCCGTATCATTGTGAGTGTGAATTCCTATGTGGTTTCCAGGCAACCCTGCCGAAATTAACTTTATTACAATCTCAGACACCTCATGGGGTAATGTACCCCCATTGGTGTCGCACAACACCACCCATCTTGCACCGGATTGATAAGCTTGCAAAGCACATTCAGTGGCATAATGTGGATTCGATTTGAAACCGTCAAAGAAATGTTCGGCATCAAATATGGCCTGCCGTCCAGATTTTTTAAGATGTTTCAGCGATTGCGTGATAGAGGCCAAATTGTCTTTCAAAGTTATGCCGAGTGCTTTTTCTACGTGAAAGTCATGGGTTTTTCCGACCAAACAAACTGCAGGCGTGCCTGCATTTATTACGGCAGATAGCACATCGTCATTCGCAGCGGAGCGTCCTACCCTCTTTGTCATGCCAAAGGCTGTGAAGATAGCCTTTGTTTTAGGCGGAGATTGAAAAAACTCATTATCGGTCGGGTTTGCACCGGGCCAACCGCCTTCTATATAATCCACACCCAAGTTATCCAGCGCTTCAGCTATAATACATTTTTCATCCGTAGAAAACTGTACGCCTTGCGTTTGAGACCCATCGCGCAAGGTTGTGTCATAAAAAAAAAGTTTTTCTTTATTCATCTGGTCTAAGTACGCCTTGGTAGATTAAAGCCCTTTTAAAATTTTTCTACTCTAAATTCTTCAATTGATCCAAGCGAAAACCGGCACCTGGAATAAGTCCAACACCCGTTTTGCTAATCCTAACATCTAATCCAGCTGCAATCAGGGAGTCCTTCAATCGATCTACCTCTCCAAAATCCTTGGTATCCAGTGCCACCTTATGCAACGAAAAAAGTTTTTCTTTCCAATAATGTAAATCCACTTCAGCAGCCCAAGCGCCCATATTCTCTTGCAGAAGACCAAGGAATTGCGCTGACGCTTTGAGTTTTGCGTAATCGCCGCGTACTGCCAGAGCGTGAAGTTCCGCAATGGCACTGGCAGTGTTGAGATCATCAGAAACCGCGGAAAACACTTTTGCGTCGAGGTTTGAAGCGCTTACTCCTAAAGTCATCCTACGCCATTTGCGCAATACCTTTTCCGCGTTTCGTACTTTGGCCTCTGTCCAGTTCATCGGCTTGGCATAGTGCGTGGACAGAAATACAAAACGGATCACTTCTCCAGCATACCCTTGATCTAGTAACTCCCTTACTGTGAGGAAATTACCTAGGGATTTTGACATCTTTTTACCCTCGACCTGCAGCATTTCGTTATGCAGCCAAAAATTTACGAAACTTGCCGTGGGATGGACGCAGCGGCTCTGTGCAATTTCATTTTCATGGTGAGGAAACATCAAATCAGTCCCGCCGCCATGTATATCAAAGTGTTTGCCCAACAGCTCGTCAGACATTGCAGAACACTCAAGATGCCAACCAGGACGACCCCTACCCCAAGGACTATCCCAGCCCGGCACATCAGGCTCGGACGGTTTCCACAAAACAAAATCCATTGGATTACGCTTATAAGGAGCCACTTCTACCCGAGCACCGGCTATCATATCTTCCACAGACCGTCCTGAAAGTGCACCATAACCTGGGTAGCTTTTGACAGAGAACAAAACATGACCCTCAGCGACATATGCATGGTTCTTGGTGATTAAGTCCTCTGTCATGGCAATCATTTGCACAATATAATCCGTGGCACGAGGCATATGTGTTGGATCAAGATTGCCAAGCTCTGCCATATCATCCAGGTACCATTGAATGGTTTCAGTGGTAATCTCCTTAATAGGTCTTCCAATGTTGCGCGCGCGATCGTTGATTTTGTCATCTACATCTGTGAAATTTCTCACATATGTCACATGATCCTCCTCCCAGACATGACGCAGAAGTCGAAAAAGCACATCAAACATGATAACGTTACGTGCATTGCCAAGGTGAGCCCGATCATACACCGTTGGGCCGCAGAGATACATACGCACATTTGCAGGGTCGATTGGTTCAAACCGTTCCTTCTTACGGGACAATGAATTGTATAAAAAAATTTCTGTCATTTTATCGCTTATATTTTCAGCGTAATAGATGCGGCTTAACAACTTTGAACCAATTTGAAAATGGATAAAAATCCTTACTACTTATGCTTTTCAGCAAATTTTATAGATTAGTTAGTGCACACTATGCTTTGTGTAATGTCTATCAAATGATTTCCTGAAAATTTCATAAACCGATTAATTGACAGATCAGTGCATGAGATGGCAGATGGGTCAAGTTAAAATCGGAATCAAAAACATGAAGTCATCCAACCGTATTTCTCGCATGAACAAAGCCGGATCAGATGGTTGGGAAGTATTTTTGAAGGCACGAAAACTAATTTCTGAAGGGTACAAAATTACCGAGCTTTCAATTGGAGAACATGATATTAGAACCGATCCAAGTATACTTTCAGAAATGCACAATTCAGCCCTTGCAGGGAACACCGGCTACGCAATGGTAGCAGGCACTTATAAACTGCGCGAAGCAGTAGCTCAGCGATATGAGTTGCGGACCGGCGTTCCAACAAATGTTAATAATGTAATTATAACACCAGGTGGCCAGGCCGGATTGTTTGCTTCTCATACTGCAACATGTGATGCTGGGGATCGGGCTCTTTACATTGAACCTTATTACGCAACCTATCCTTCAACATTGCGTGCCCAAGATCTAAAAGCCATATCTGTTCCCACTAAGGCAGAGTATGCTTTTGAGCCTCAAAGATGCGATCTTGAATCTCGTGCAAGAGGCGCGCGCTCCTTGTTAATAAATTCTCCGAATAATCCATCTGGTACAGTTTATTCTAAAATAACACATGAAATGATAGCAGAGATCTGTGAATTGAATGATCTGTGGCTTATATCGGATGAAGTATATGATACACAAGTTTGGTCGGGGAAGCATTTTTCACCACGCTCATTGCCAAAAATGAAAGAACGCACACTGGTTGTTGGCTCCATGTCTAAAAGCCACGCAATGACAGGAAGTCGCGTGGGTTGGGTGGTAGGACCAGAAGAAATAATTTCAAAGTTAACAGATCTCGCCACCAACACAACATACGGCATTCCAGGGTTTATTCAGGATGCTGCTCTTTTTGCTTTGTCTCAGGGTGAGGTCTTTGAACAAAAAATTTCAGCACCTTTTCAACGCCGCCGTAGGATTGCGCTAGATATTCTTGATGATTTTCCTGCCATTAGTGCCATCGATCCTAAAGGCGCAATGTATCTCATGCCGGATATTCGAGCAACAGGCTTGAGCGGTCAAGAATTTGCGAACCGTTTATTAGACCAACATCAAATTGCGGTAATGCCAGGAGAAAGCTTTGGAAAATCCGCCGCTGGTCATTTACGGGTCGCAATGACGATTGAAGATGAGGCCTTTGCACGCGCAATGCGCACATTGTGCGAATTTGCCAGTGAACTCGCAGATAAATAAGACTTATATTGGACTGTTGATGTGTGATTGAGGCAAAATTCAGTAAGTCGCAAGCCAAATTTTGCCTACATTTAGCATCGTATTAGTTACTGAAAATGATATATAAGCCCTCCCCAAAAGAGCTCTTGGAAACTTATTTTGGATATTATGTTATTAAGAAGGGTCGACAGTGGCTGTTGGAAAAAAATTAAAAGGAAAGAAAAGAGAGGACAATATAGGCAATTTGAACATAATGTGTAGAAAACTCTTCAAGCAACCAAAAAGTTCGACCTGAGGTAAAGTCGGCATTTAAAAGGTGGGCCCAAGAAAAATGGTGCAATAACAGATATACTCAACGGTTTATAAAACTTAATGCCTATTATTTAGCCAACCAACTCCATACCTGAAAAGAAATAAGCGATCTCGATGGCAGCTGTATCCGAAGCATCTGAACCATGAACAGAATTTTCTCCTAACGATTCCGCAAATTCTGCACGAATCGTTCCTGCTGCTGCATCCGACGGATTAGTTGCCCCCATGACTTCACGATTTTTTAGGATAGCATTTTCACCTTCCAAAACCTGAACCACAACTGGCGCAGAAGACATGAATTCACAAAGTTCATCGTAGAACGCACGTTCAGAATGAACGGCGTAAAACACACCAGCCTGTTCTTTAGTCAAATGAATACGTTTTTGCGCGACAATACGAAGACCGACTTCCTCGAATTTTGCATTAATCTTACCTGTCAGATTACGAAGAGTTGCATCTGGCTTTATTATACTGAATGTACGCTCGAGTGCCATAAAAAATCCTTTTCTTGTCAAAGGCCAGTAAATTTCTGGACCACAAACTGAAGCACGGCGTAGCATGCAACTGGCAAATTGAAAAGTCGATTTTAATTGGTGGTTCTCGTTTTAAAAATAACCGCATTTATAGTATTTTGTCGTAGAACAACTACACGTGTCTTGGTAAGTCACTTAATATGCTGTCTATTTCAGATATATTCTATTCCGTAGAAGGCCGGCCACTACTTGAAGCGGCTAATGCGAATATTCCAATTGGCCATAAAGTAGGACTAGTAGGACGAAACGGAACAGGCAAGACTACGCTTTTTAATCTGATTAAAGGGGAGTTGACCCTAGATGGTGGATCTATTTCCCTGCCGACTAAAACGCGTATCGGAGAAGTTGCACAAGAAGTTCTGGGAAACGATACTCCACTTTTAAATGCTGTGCTTGCCTCAGATAGCGAAAGGGCCAATTTGCTATCCGAAAGTGAAATTGCAACAGATCCTAATCGTATTGCTGAGATCCAAATGCGCTTAAATGATATTGATGCTTGGTCAGCGGAGGCGCGGGCTTCTTCAATACTTAAAGGGCTTGGGTTTAAGACAGAAGAGCAGGCTATGCCTTGTAGTGCGTTTTCTGGTGGATGGCGGATGCGGATTGCTTTAGCTGGTGTCTTATTTTCTGAACCCGATCTTTTGTTACTTGATGAGCCTACCAACTATCTTGATCTAGAGGGTACTGTTTGGCTTGAAAACTACCTGCAAAAATACCCACACACAGTAATTATAATTAGCCATGATCGAGGATTACTCAATCGTTCGGTGACTTCTATTCTGCATCTGGAAGACAGGAAACTTTCTTTTTATTCAGGTGTCTATGATACATTTGTCAAAACGCGTGTAGCACAATTAGCTACATTAGAGGCCGAGGCCAAAAAACAAAGGACTAGAAGAGCACACTTGCAATCTTATGTAGATCGTTTTCGATATAAGGCTGACAAAGCAAGACAGGCGCAATCCCGCATTAAAGCAATATCGCGCCTTGAACCTATTACACGTCCACAGGAAGCTTCCTTGAAGCGTTTTACCTTTCCAGAACCAGAGGAACTTTCTCCTCCAATTCTAAGAGTTGAAAACGGGTCCGTAGGATATGACCAGAAACCCATACTGTCGCAACTTGATCTTAGAATTGACCAAGATGACCGAATTGCACTTCTTGGTCAAAACGGTGAGGGTAAATCCACTCTCTCAAAGCTAATTTCTGGTCGAATGGCACCTATGGCGGGTCGGGTGGTGCGATCCTCTAAGCTTCGGGTCGGATATTTTGCACAACATCAAGTAGATGAACTTTATTTAGATGAAACACCGCTAGATCATATCAAACGCTTACGGCCCACCAAAACTCCGGCTCAACTGAGGGCTATTATGGCTGGTTTTGGCATAGGGGCGGAGCAATCAGATACCTTAGTTAAACGATTGTCTGGCGGGCAAAAAGCGCGCTTGTCCCTTTTGGTTTCTACGATAGATGCCCCGCATTTACTTATACTGGACGAACCGACCAATCATCTGGATATAGAAAGCCGAGAAGCTTTGGTTGAGGCCCTAACAGTTTATTCGGGTGCGATAATCCTTGTAAGTCACGATATGCATCTTTTGTCACTTGTGGTAGATCGACTTTGGCTCGTCAAAGGGGGAACTGTCCGTCAATATGATGATGACTTAAATAGTTATCGTAAACTTCTTCTTGGTAGTGAAAATGTTTCAAGTAAATTAGTAAAAGAAAAACCCAGACAAAAAAATGCGGGGCGTGATGAAATTTTAATTTTGAAGGCGGCAGTTCGAAAAAGTGAGGCGCGTTTGGAGAAATTAAACGAAATGCGTGAAAAGCTCGCTAGTAAGTTGGCTGATCCAACTCTTTACAACAAAAGCCGCATCACAGAGTTAGAAACATGGAACCGTAAATATGCTGAAGTAATGGAGGCACTGGAACGCGCCGAAGAACTTTGGATTAAGGCTGAGGATAAGCTTGAGAGTACCACAGGAAATAAATTATAGCACGCGATGATTTGGGCAGTGTGCTTTGTAATTTATTGTAGAACGCGGATATTTAAAACGATAATTATATGATTTACACTCCATTAGAACCTAGCCACTTTACAATGAAACGAACACAAAACTCTAATTTGAATTTTCTATAGCTACACACTGGTCAGAAACTCGATTTCTGATGCTATTTCTAATCAAATAATTTAATCGATATGCTGTCCGTATTTAAGGAGTCCTTCAGAGGTTCCAAGCGGAAATAGAAAGGGTAGCCGGTGCGGGTAAAATAAGAAATAAAAATTAATAATTGTCTTATACAAAAATGTCGAACTAAAAATGAGAGGAAAAAAGTTTCAAAACCACCAGTTATCACTTCCAGAAATAATATTCGAAAATTATATCACTTAATAATTTTTGTAACACCAGGCGTTCAGATTATATGGTTTTGTTGCTCTTTCAGAGGCATAGTAACTTGTATTTAAACACCAAGGCACCAAATTCTTCAAAGAGTATTCTGGCTGAATTAGTGAGGTCAATTGATGCACGACAAGGAAATTGTAAATTTAGTGTATTTATCCGTTCTTGCCGCTACGATCGTTGGAAGCGTCCTTATTAGCCGACGTGGAGATTTAGGAAAGGTATTTAAGCAGGCCGGCATTTGGGTTTTTATTTTTGCTGCCGTTGTTGTGACTTTTGCAAGTTTTCAAAATATTCGCCAGGACATCTTAACATATGCCGCTAACTTTAGTGATGATGGTACAATCACTATTCCAAGAAAAAGAGACGGACATTTTCGACTTACGCTAAACGTTAATGATAAACCAGTTGAATTTTTGGTAGACACAGGGGCATCAGATATTGTTTTAACCCGTCAAGATGCCGTTAAAATTGGATTTGATCCTGATGAACTTGATTATTGGGATACAGCGAATACAGCAAATGGAACGGTCGGAATCGCACGTGTGCGACTAGCAAAGGTCCACGCAGGCATCTACACCGACAGAAATGTCCAAGCGTCTGTCAATAAAGGAAGAATGAAGTCCTCTTTACTTGGCATGCGATATTTAAAGCTGTTTACCAGTATTGAGATCAAGCAGGACAAAATGATACTTAAGCGCTAATCTATTGAGATATTAGCTTCGGCGCTCTTTTGCCAATGTCCACTTTCTTCAGACCAGTATTGTGCCTCGCAGCCTGCCTCAGTTACAGCTTTCCACTGACATCTTGCTTTGTCTAGGTCTTCTGGATCATTTCCATTAAAGAGGATACAAACCCTCTCTTTTTGAATGAACTCCTGGGTGGTGATTTCTGCACCTTCTACTGATATCACACATTGCGTATTTACTGCCGGCTGCGTGCATAATAAAATAGGTTGTAAATTATCATTCTTCCCACCCGCAATACCATGTGGCAGAAAGGCCTCTTCTGGCCCAAGCCAAAGCTTTTCATCAAGCCAAGATAGACGGGATAAATCCGGCATTCGCACTTCTATCCTCCATCCCTTTTCCAAGGCTTTTTCCAATAGCCTGTGAAGAGCTGTTTCAAGCGGTTGGCGTGTCAAATGATAAAAGTAGGCTGCACCCATATTTTATCCGTTTTCCATCATATCGCGTACAAGTCGATTAAGAGTTAAAACACCCCACCCTGTAGCACCAGGCGGTGAATATTCCCCCCCCTTTTTTGAATAGGTAACCCCTGCTATATCAAGATGCGCCCAACGTGTGCCTTTTTTTATGAAACGTTGGAGAAATTGAGCTGCAACGATCGAGCTCGCGTTCCGACCTGCATTACCCATATTAGCGATATCCGCTGAATTTGATTGAATCAACTTATCGTATTCATCCGAAAGTGGCATGCGCCAAACACCCTCCGCTTCATCTCTTGCCGCATTAGCAATAGCCGCAGAAAAAGCGTCATCGTTAGAAAAAAGCCCAGCATTTTCAGTGCCCAACGCAACAATTATTGCGCCCGTAAGAGTAGCCAAATCAATTACTGCCGATGGGTTAAACCGCTCCTGAGCATACCACAAGAGATCGCTGAGTACTAAGCGTCCCTCTGCATCGGTATTCAAAACTTCGATGGTATCACCCTTCATGGAGGTTACAATATCACCGGGCCGTACTGCAGAGCCAGAAGGCATATTTTCAACAAGTCCTAACAAACCAACGACATTTGCTTTGGATTTCCTCAATGCAAGGGCTTTCATTGTACCAGCTACGACACCGGCACCGCCCATATCAATAATCATTTCTGACATTCCGGTGGCGGTCTTTAGGCTAATGCCGCCTGTATCGAAAACAACACCCTTACCTACTAATGCCAGTGGCACCTCTTCCTCCCTACCGCCTTTCCACTGCATGATTACCATTTTGGAAGGACTGTTCGAGCCTTTACCAACGCATAGCAAAGCGCCCATACCAAGTGTAGTCATCTGATCTTCTTCAATCACATCAACATCTATACCAATACTCTGGAGTTTCTTCAGCCTGTCTGCAAATTCACTTGTCGATAGTACATTCGCTGGTTCATTCACAAGATCCCTGGTAAAGTGAACACCAGATACTAATGCCGTAATTGATGGAAGATGAGATCGAAGCACCTCGGCTCTTCTGTGCATGAATGTTATTTTTGTCGGAAGACCAGACAACGCTTTAGTAGAATGTTTTTTAAAAGTATAAACTCGCAGAGCGCAGCCAAGCACAAATTCAGCTGCGTCTTTCAGCGTACCCATAGCAATGAGAGTGTTCTGTGAACCAAATTTTTCTGCGACATCGGCACCCGATTTACGAAGTGTCTTTGTTTTTTCATTCCGCTCTAGGATAACGAGGTCAACTGCTTGCGCGACCATACCTGGAGGAAACGGGATAGTAATGATATCACCCGATTTTCTGTTCTCAAAGCCTTCACTAGCAATGATGCGATCAATAGCACCACCCGTAAGTCGATTTACGCAACGCGCAATCGCGTCCAACTTACCATCCCTAAAAAGTATTGCGCATACTCTATCTGGGTAATTCTGAAGTCGACCTAGATCAGTTTCTATAATTTCAAAAATATCACTCAATTTCAAAAACCCCAACTTTATTTTTTCGTAACGGCACGGCAATCATCCGCTTTAAAGCAGACTTTATGGTTTGACCCAGAAACCATTTGCGATAAAGCATGTCCAGCCAGAAAATATGGCAGAGGTTATTTGTGACAAAATTTGACCGTTATTTTTTGAATCAATTGATTGTTTCATTTTTGTTTTTTTCATTCGTGCTAATAGCTGTTTTTTGGGTTAACAAGGCGGTTATTCTTTTCGACAAACTCATTTCTGAGGGACATTCGGCAAGAATTTTCATCGAATTTTCCATCCTTACTTTACCCGACGCTGCGGTTTTGGTTTTCCCCATATCCAGCTTCGCCGCAGCAGTTTACGTAACAAACAGATTAAGTAATGAAAGTGAATTTACAATCATGCGTTCCGCAGGAATGGGAGCAAGCCGTTTGGCGAAACCAGTTGCAGTTTTTGGAGTTATCAACACCATTATGATGTTAGCGGTGACAAACTATGTTATTCCAATCAGCAAGAAGCAGCTTAACATTCGCGAACACCAGCTTGGAGCTAATCTTTCAGCAAAACTTCTGCGTGAAGGTAGATTCTTACACCCAATGCAAAGTGCAACGATATTTATCGAAAATATAACTTCAGAAGGTGAACTGAAGAATATATTTTTGTCTGACCACCGCGACCCCAATACCACGCGAACTTATGCAGCGCAAAGTGCTTATTTATTACAGCATGAAAATGGAACAAAGCTAGTTATGTTGGAGGGCCTTACTCAAATTTACGATATTCATACAAACAATTTGTCGACAACAACTTTTTCAAATTTGGCATTTGATGTTGGACAATATTTTACGCAAATATCGGAACCAAAACCCACAGTTTCTGGATTTCCTACTTGGAACATGTTTTACGAACCGGAGAATATTTTACTTAAGACCGGCAGCTCTATTGGGCGATTAGTAGAGGACTTACATCAGCGTTTCCATCAACCGCTCCTCTGCTTATTGACAGCCCTTATCGGTTTTAGTGCAGTTGCCGGAGTTGGCTATTCCCGCGTGGGTTCGACATGGCATATTGTGTTTGCAATTTTTTTACTCGTTCTAGTAAAAGTCGTAGAAGGAGGTTTAAAAGATTTTATCTATAAAGAACCAGCCAATTGGCCTCTAGTCTATGCTCCATCCCTTTTTGCTTTAATTTGTTTTGTTGGTTTAATTAGTAACGCTGATCGGTCGTTTGGCCGGCGGCGAGAAATAAATTCTAAAGACAATCACTCAACACACGGATTTTCTTTATGATTTTGCACTTCTATTTTGCCAGAAAATTTGCATTTTGTTGGTTCAGTGTTCTCGTAATATTTTATTTATTTTGCCTTATCACCGAATTTGCAAACCAACTTAGATGGCACGCGGAGTTGACTAATTTTAAAATGGTGTTTTATCTTGCAATACTAAACTCGACCGAAGTTATTTACGCCACCATGCCATTGATAATGGTCTTTGCCTCAATCTGGCTATTTTTGTCTTTAGCTAGATCTAGCGAATTAATTGTAGCTCGTGCAACTGGCCGATCTGGTTTGACTTTAGTTCTTGGACCTATCGTTATAAGTGCGGTTATTTCAGTTTTTATAATTACCACATTAAATCCAATCGTTGCCTATACTACAGCACGGTATCTCACATTAAGCCAAGAGATAAAAAATGCAGGACAATCCATTTTTTCCGTGGGAACAGAAGGACTTTGGTTACGACAAGGAGATGCAAAGGGACATACAGTAATTAGGGCTTCAGGGGCAAATGGGACTGGCTCTGTATTCTATGATGTCAGTTTTTTTATATATGATGAAAAAGGTGTTTTGAGCAGTCGTGTAGAAGCAAATGTGGCTAGGCTTGGCGATGGAAAGTGGCTTCTCTACCAGTCGAAATCTTGGCCACTAATTGGACAAGGCAATCCTGAAGAAAATTCCATTGTTTTAAATAAGACTAGTTTACCAACTGATGTTACAAAAGAGCAGATCAGAGATCGCTTTGAAACTCCAGCGACCATGCCGTTCTGGCGCCTACCTACGGCAATAGAGCGACTAAAAAACGCCGGTTTTTCCGCAATTCGTCATGAGGTATGGCTTCAAGCTGAATTTGCGCGACCACTTTTCCTTATATCTATGGTCCTTCTTGGTGCCGCTTTTTCGATGCGACACGTCCGCTTCGGAGGAACAGGTCTTGCTATATTAAGCGCAGTGATTTGCGGTTTCAGTTTCTATTATGTACGTAATTTCGCGCAGGTCTTGGGTGAAAGCGGTCAGTTGCCCGTGCTTATCGCCGTTTGGACACCACCTATCGCCTCCTTTATGCTTTCGTTGAGTATTTTGTTACATATGGAAGATGGGTGAAATAACCATATGAATAAACAGAACAAGAAGTTTTAATTTTATCTTTGATAATAGCCAGATCCCAATTCTAACTATTCTATGGCGAAGAATCGCGTTTGAAATCGACCTCGAACGGAGCGATGGCAATAAAAGATCGGCTGATTAATTATCTCACAAACCGAAAAATGTCATTGCAAATTTATTTTACCCTCATAATTAAATGATCAAGCATTTATACAGTCATAAATACAAATGTGTCCCTAAATGAATTGAAGTATTCCACAAAACTATACTCAATTTTACAAAACTATTCTGGCTCTGGTATTCTTAGAAAGACTTTTTGTAGTAAGATATTAAGTGTAACAAGAGTAGATATTTTTTATAATGACCAAATGGAAATTTAGTGTGTGTCATCACAGCAATTTTGATATCAGAGAACGCTTGATCTCAGAGAAGCTAAGACTTACGAGCGAAGTTGAAGAGAACGGCTCGCTTTGCGACCGCACTTCAAACGTAAAACATTTTGGGAGTTAATTATGCGATTAAAGTACTTAACTTGGTGGGGTGTCGCATTTTTTACTGTGTTTTTACCCATATGCGTTTCAGCGCAAAATCTCTTTTCCCCAGCCATTACTGTAAACGACAAGTCAATTACATTTTACGAACTTTCACAACGCAAAGCTCTTTTAAACTTACTGAAATCTACAGGCAATCTAGAAGAAATTACCAAAAATCAGCTTATTGAAGATCGACTAAAAATTAGCGTTGCGGAAGATCTTGGACTTATCCCACGTGAGGAAGAAATAACTGCAGGAATGGATGAGTTCATAGGTCGCGGTGGCTTAGACACACCCACTTTCCTCAATGAACTGGCTGGGTTTGGGATTGATGAACAAACATTCCGCGATTTTATAATGGCCGGCATGGCCTGGCGAAATGTAGTGCAAAGCAAATTCGGTTCTAGAAGCCAGGTATCCGAAACACAACTAGAGCGCGTTCTTAATTCGACGGAAACAGGAGCGGGATTACAAGTACTACTGACCGAAATAATTTTACCAGTAAAGCGTGGTCAGGAACAAAAAGCACAAGTTTTAGCGGATGAACTTTCCAAAATAACGACACAAGACGAATTTTCACAAGCCGCAAGAAAATATTCAGCAGCGCCTACCCGTGCAACAGGTGGGCGCGTTAAGTGGCAAAAGTTTGATGAACTACCAGCCGTTTTAAAACCGCTTATTTTTGGATTAGCGCCAGGTGAAATTACTGAACCACTCAGAATTCGAAATGCTATTGCACTTTTTCAATTGCGTGGAGTTGAAGAAACGTTGTACAGGCAACCAAAAGTAGGCAACATTGATTATCTTACATATAGCTACCAAAGTTCAGATATCGAGATCTCTTCAAAACTTTCCTCGGAAGTAAACCACTGCGATGATCTATATAGTATTGCCGCGGAAAACCCATCCCACATTTTGAAGCACTTTTCAAACAGCCCAAGTGAAATACCAGTTAAGGTAAGAAATTTGCTTAAACAGCTTGATGCTCAAGAAAATTTGTTCTTTTCAATCGAGAACAAAACAATTTTTTTAATGCTTTGCTCTCGAAGTGCATCCGGAGGTGAGACAGCTCAAGATTTGAATAATATAAGGTTTGGACTTCGAAACCAACGACTTGAAAGCTATGCTGAAGGATATTTGGAGAACCTTCGCCAAGATGCAAGGATTATTGTGAAATGATCTCAAAGCCAATAGCAGTTACCTGTGGTGAGCCTGCCGGTATTGGCAGTGAACTCGCTGTGAAAGCTTGGAACAAACTTAAAACTGAGTTGATTTTTTTCTGGATGGGTGATCCTGGCCATCTCCCGAAAGGTACCACTTACAGATTAATTGAATCGCCAAACCAAGCAAAAACCGTAATGTCTACAGCGTTACCTGTTCTACCTTTCGAGTTTCCCGAACCGGTTCACTTTGGGTATCCAAATCCGCGGAATGCCCCAAAAATTGTCGATGTATTATTGAAAGCAGTTGAATTATCGCAAAAAGATCAAATCAATGCATTATGTTCGATGCCAATTAACAAACAAGTACTTCAAGACGGAGCGGACTTTCACTATCCTGGACACACAGAATTTTTAGCATCAATCTCTGGAGCAGAGCGGTCCGTAATGATGTTAGTGAGCCCAGAACTAAAGGTTGTTCCAGCGACTATTCACATTCCACTATCTCAGGTGGCACTTAAGTTGAACGCCGCCGATTTGGAGGAGATAATATTAATTTCCCACAAAGCACTGAGAAACTATTTTAAAATAGAAAATCCGAAAATTGCCATTGCGGGCTTAAACCCGCATGCCGGTGAAAATGGCAAAATTGGCCATGAAGAAATAACGCTGATTCTCCCACTTATTGAGAAATTAAAGAAACAAGGGCTTTCAGTTACTGGCCCTCATTCCGCAGATAGCATGTTCCGCAAAACCGCCCGTGAGCAATATGATGTAGCTATCACGATGTATCATGACCAAGCACTTATCCCCATCAAAACGCTTCATTTTGACATGGGCGTCAATCTCACACTAGGCTTAAATTTTGTTCGAACATCACCAGATCACGGCACGGCATTGGATATTGCAGGCCATGGAACGGCCAACCCAACTTCAACCATAGAAGCCATTAGACTTGCTAACCGTCTTGGAAAAATAAATGGGAAATCCTGATGATTTACCACCTCTGAGAGCCGTTATAGCTCAATACCAGCTCAGCGCACAAAAGTCGTTAGGTCAGAATTTTCTTTTGGACTTAAACTTAACATCTAAAATTGCTCGTCAAGCAGGAAATCTATCAGAATTTGACGTGCTTGAAATCGGGCCAGGACCAGGTGGTTTAACAAGAGCTTTACTGGCCGAAGGAGCACGTCGGGTGGTGGCGGTTGAAAAAGACCAAAGATGCATCCCTGCATTGGAACAGATTGCAAAAATTTACCCAAAACGCCTAAAAGTTCTGGAAGCAGACGCTCTTTCAATAGATCCGCTTGAATATCTTAATACTCCAATTAAAATAGTTGCAAATTTGCCATACAACATTGGTACAGAATTATTAGTTCGATGGCTTACACCACAAAAGTGGCCGCCCTTTTGGGCAAGCCTGACGCTAATGTTTCAAACGGAAGTAGCAAAAAGAATAGTTGCGCCAGTTGGTTCGAAATCATACGGTCGCTTGGCAATATTAGCACAATGGCGTTCGGTTCCCACTATTGCTATGCATTTGCCTGCCAACGTATTTACACCACGCCCTAGAGTTTCCAGCGCTGTGATTCATATTTCTGCTCTGACCTCACCACACTATGATACAGATCCTCGGGCGTTAGAGTTGACAGTCGCAAAAGCATTCAATCAGCGGCGGAAAATGCTACGTTCGTCCTTAAAAGGGATTACACCTAATCTAGAATACAAACTCTTGAAGGCAGGTATACAACCAACCAAACGTGCCGAGCAGGTCACCATAAAGCAGTTTTGTTTACTCGCACGTGAAATAGAAAGGCAGTAGGTTTGATAAACTTGCGAAGAACGACATTTCACTTCGAAAAAGGACTACAGTAGCACGTCTTTTTACTTAGGCAGTAGTTTCAGAATGTTCATCTGATCCAGTAGACAATGTCTCCGGTGGTTCTTTAGCAACTTCATCAGGCTCGTCAACAATCTTTGCCTTTGAAGGTTTCCGTTGCGATTTACGCGAAGTTTTAAGGTTTTCGCTTAAAACTGCTTCTGATGCTTTTGTATTATCTTCAGGTGTCTCTATCAATCCAAGCTTATCACCTGATACCGACATCTCCGGTATGTCCGGTTGCTCCGACTGAGACAGATCCTCGCCAAAACCTTCAGATATTGTTGTATCCTGTTCAGTTCGTTGATTTCTTTCAGATCTTTCACGGTCCCGCTCTACTTGACGCTCGCGGTTTTCACGCTCCATGTTTTCACGGCGTACCTCTTGCTCTTTAATGGCTTGACCAAGTAACCGTTGGTAATGTTCTGAGTGCTGTTGGAAATTTTCCGTTGCTACGCGATCATTTGCCAGTTGAGCATCGCGCGCCAGCTGGTTATATTTTTCTATTATTTGCTGAGGGGTACCACGCACCTTGCCCTCGGGTCCAGAGCTGTCAAACACTCGATTTACAACATTGCCTACAGAACGATTACGGTTCTGTTTCGACCGTGAACGGGATTTAGAAGTTCTCATTATTAGCTTTCTAGCCGTGTATTATTAAAGCTTTTCCAAATTTGTCTGCCACTTGGCGAAAGTACAGAAATGCTATGCTTGTTTACAGTGGGGCGCGCTGTGATTAGCCTTCGCCTATCAACCTCTATTCTTTTACCGCGAATAGTTTGTAGTTTTCAAGGGGTAAAAAAAAATATCTTAATTATTTTTGGTAATTACTTTTAGCCTTCGTTTCTTAAAATTTCGTCAGTCACGCAGACAAGAGACAACTCTATCTTTTTGTTCTAAATCTTTATGAATTCGAATTTCACTGTATCCGGCATCTTTTACAAGGCGAGAAACCGCAACTCCTTGATCATGTCCCGTTTCAACAATCAGTCTTCCTTTGGGTCGTAAAAATTGACGGGCGCCTGATGCAATAAGATCATAAGCAGAAAGCTCATTTTTACCTGGAGATAAAGCAATAACTGGATCAAAATTTTTTACTTCTTTAGATAAGTTCTTTATTTGACTCTCCGCTATATAGGGCGGGTTTGAAACAATTAAATCAAATGTTCCATATATATCAGAGTACCAATCAGAAAGAATAAAATAACAACGTTCTCTTACACCATGCGTTTGCGCATTTTTCTTTGCAACTTTTAGTGCAGCCTCTGATATGTCGCTTCCAACGACTTTAGCGTATGGCCATTCTGCTGCAAGTGTGACAGCAATGGCTCCGGACCCGGTGCCTAGATCAAGAACACTAACTGCCGGTTTTTCCAGCGCCAAAGCAATCAGCGTTTCCGTATCTCCACGGGGATCAAGCACATGGTCATCAATTTTGAAATCACGCCCCCAGAATAATCGTTTTCCAAGTATACGAGAAACTGGGCAACCGGCCACTCTACGGTTCAAATATAATTTAAGCAAATCGAACTGCTTACAAGTTACAAGGTCATTAGCACACAAAATAACGCGATCTAACGATCGACAAATAACATCTGCCACGAGAGCTCGAGCATCGCGAGGCGCATTTTCAACACCAGAAGCACGGAGGTTTGATATCGCATACGCTAAAAGATCACGAACTTTCATTTGTTCAGTTCAGCCAATAGACTCGCTTGAGCATCTGCAGTTAACGCATCAATCATTTCATCTAGGTTTCCCTGAATTAATTGATCTAATTTATAAAGTGTTAAATTAATTCTATGATCTGTCACTCGGCCTTGTGGGAAATTGTAAGTTCTTATCCGTTCGGAGCGATCACCTGAACCAACTTGTAGTTTCCTATCGGCGGAGCGTTCTTCATCAGCCCTCTGACGTTCCAAATCGAAGAGCCTAGTTTTCAAAACCTGCATCGCAATTTCGCGATTACGATGTTGAGATTTTTCTGAACTGGTAACTATAATCCCTGTGGGTAAATGGGTGATCCGCACGGCTGAGTCCGTAGTGTTTACATGCTGACCGCCGGCACCAGAACTTCGCATGGTATCAATGCGTAAATCGTTCGGATCGATCTGGATATCTACATCTTCTGCCTCCGGTAAAACGGCAACAGTTGCGGCTGAGGTATGAATTCGTCCACCGCTTTCTGTTTCAGGTACCCTTTGCACCCGATGCACACCACTTTCGTATTTAAGTCGAGCAAAAACATCTGATCCTTTCACATGAGCAACAACCTCTTTTATACCACCAAGCTCAGTGTGTTGCTCCTCCACAGTCAAAAAACTCCAGCCCACCCTTTCTGCATATCGTTGATACATTCGCAAAAGATCGCCTGCAAAAAGAGCCGCCTCTTCCCCACCAGTACCAGGTCTAATTTCTAACATAGCTGATCGTGCATCTGCCGTATCTTTAGGTAGTAGTGATATCTGCAAAGACCGCTCCACATTAGGCAAGCGGGCGTTTAGTTCAAACAATTCTTCTTCAGCCAAACCACGCATATCCTCATCACTAAGCATCTCTTTTGCTTCTTGAATATCTGAACAGATGCGATGATATGTTTCAATTTGTTGAACTACACTTTTTAAATCCGAATACTCTTTCGATAGACGCGCAAATTCCGCTCCTGTTAAACCTTCGCTCAACTTAACTTCCAAAAACTGAAAACGTTGGTTTATTTGTTGAAGTTTATCTAAAGGAACCATAGGTACCATTTGATGGATTGAACGAGCTTGGTCAAGCTCCACGTTGATCGGCTCGACATATAATAAATCAGCAGCGGCCAGCTGCCCAAAGACAGATCAATTCGACTGCCGCATGCGCACCTGCAACCGCGGTTGCACCTGTCGGATCATAGGGCGGAGAAACTTCAACCACATCGCCACCTACCATATTTATCCCAGCTAAACCGCGCAAGATTGCTGCAGCCTGCGCCGAAGACAAACCACCCCAAACAGGCGTTCCCGTTCCTGGTGCAAAAGCTGGATCAAGACAATCGATATCGAAACTAACATAAGTAATATTATTACCTAAAATATCTTTGACTTTATCAATCACAGCCTTTGGCCCCTTCTCATGCACTTCTGGGGCGTCAATGATCTCCACACCCAAGGGATCTTCAATAGTGGTCCTTATTCCAACCTGTACAGATCGAGTGGGATCGATTAAGCCCATGTGCAAAGCCTTGTAAAACATAGTACCGTGGTCAATCCTTTCCATATCATCATCAGGCCAAGTGTCGGAATGTGCATCGAATTGCAAAAGAGATACTGGTCCATATTTTTCCGCGTAAGCCTGGAGAATGGGGAACGAGACATAGTGATCGCCTCCAAGAGCTAAAGTCGCAACTTCGGCATCCAATATTCCTTTAATATGGGCTTTTAGAATAGCAGGAAACGACTGTAAATAAGCGTAATCATAGGCAACATCACCATAATCAATAATTGTATTTTCCGTAAATGGGTCCACATCCCAACCGTACGGCGGATCGAAGGATTGCAACGCGCTAGCCTCCCTAATAGCTCTTGGACCAAGACGTGTCCCAGGACGGTTTGTTACGGCTTGATCGAATGCTATGCCTGTTATAGCCAATTCAGCCCCACTTAAATCCTTGGTGTATTTGCGCCGCATAAAAGAATTGGCACCGGCAAAAGCACTTTCAAAACTTAGTCCACGAAGTTCTTTACGAGTAAAGGCAAGATCAATTTGCTTTTTGGCATCTGCTAGCATTATCCCATTATATTTTTCTAATTCACCCATTATGGTACTTTCCTTAAATTTTCATGTTAAAGGTTGCGCGGTTTCAACCAAGCGGGCAAAAAACGATGCACCATAAGGTGACGCACTGTCGTTAAAATCAAAATTCGGATTATGCAAACAAGCGGCTTCGCCAATTCCTAGGAAAAGGTACGCGCCAGGTCTTTCATTAAGCATATAGGAAAAATCTTCCGCCCCCATTTCTAGCCCCTGGGCACCATTGACATTTCCTTCACCGGCTATTTCTTCTGCAACTTGGATAGCAAACGCTGACTTCTCCGCATTGTTAATAGTCGGTGGATAGCCTTCTTCGTATCGTAAATTTGCTTCAACGCCAAAGCTTTGACCATGACCGATAACAATCTCTGCCATGCGCTTCTTGACAAGACTTTGGATTCCCTCATCGAAGGTTCGAACAGTGCCATTCATATAAGCCGTATCGGGTATAATATTATCAATTGTACCAGTGTGGATTTGGGTAACTGAAATCACCAGTTTTTCCGTTGGATCCACATTTCGTGAAACTATCGATTGAAAAGCCTGCGCAATCGCAACAGCGGACATTACCGGATCACTGGTTTCGTGAGGATACGCTCCATGTCCCCCTTCTCCCTTTATATCAACATGAAATACGTCTGCACCGGCCATAATCGGCCCAGGTTTCGTATAGAAATTACCCAATTTTGTACCTGGCGTGTTATGAATGGCATAAACCTCGGAAATATCAAAGCGATCCATGATACCCTCTTGGACCATAACTGCAGCGCCACCATAATTCTCCTCAGCAGGTTGAAAAATTAGGGCAACTCGGCCGCAAAAATTTCTGGTTTCTGCCAAGTATTTAGCAGCTCCAAGAAGCATGACGGTATGTCCATCATGACCACAAGCATGCATTAAACCTTTTCTTTGAGATGACCAGGGCACCCCGCTAGTCTCAGTTAATGGGAGCGCATCCATATCCGCACGCAGACCAATTGTCGGCCCATTCTTTCGACCCTCAATAATAGCTATTACGCCAGATGTTGCTATGCCAGTGTGAATATTTGAAACCCCAAAGTCTTTGAGTTTTTCAACCACGAAGCGTGCAGTTTCATGACAATCAAATCCATGTTCTGGATTAAGATGTAAATGTCGCCTCCAAGCGGCCATTTCTTCTGCAAAACCTGCTATGCGATTAACAACTGGCATGATAAACATTCTCCTCATTATCTACCGCCTCTATCTCACCCTAACTTTTGGAGTCAAGCAATGGTATATAATCAAAAACTCGTTCGTGATCCGAAGGGAGGTATGGCGCGGCTATTAGAAATTATGCGTGCATTACGTGATCCCGATCATGGATGCCCTTGGGACATTGAACAGGATTTTAAATCAATTGCAGCTTACACAATTGAAGAAGCTTATGAGGTAGATGATGCAATTCAACAAAAAAACTGGTCCGCTCTTAAATCTGAACTTGGCGACTTGCTGTTTCAAACAGTTTATCACTCACAAATAGCTTCCGAGCAAAATCTATTTAAATTTGACGATGTTGCGAATTCAATTGGCGATAAAATGTTGGCTCGCCATCCTCATGTCTTTAGTGATGAAAGCCATATTAAACCCGCAGATAAACAAGTCGCAGATTGGGAGAATATTAAAGCTCATGAAAGAGAATCTGCAGATAGTCGGGGCGTTCTAGATGAGGTAGCGCTTGCCTTACCGGCACTCATGCGCGCTATAAAACTTCAGAAGCGTGCCGCACGTGTTGGTTTTGATTGGTCCGATATAAATCTTGTCCTTAAAAAGGTTATTGAAGAAACCCAGGAGATGGTGGAAGCCAAAGAAAGTTTAGACTATGAAAAAACCGCAGAAGAATTCGGCGATTTGCTATTCGTATTGGTTAATTTTGGTAGACACCTAAAAATAGATGCAGAAGAAGCCCTACGAAATGCCAACGCCAAGTTTACTCGACGTTTTAATTATATTGAAAATGAACTTGCCAAAGATAACCGCACGCCAACCACGGCTTCTTTGTCGGAAATGGAATTACTATGGAATAAAGCGAAGTTTTTAGAGCAAAAAACTTAGTAATGCTTATACTCAATTCTTCTGCATTACATGATTAAGAAATACTACCGGGATAAGCCCTAAACATATAATAATCAAAGCTGGTAACGAAGCCTGATCCATCAATTCACTGTGGGCATACTGATAAGCGTAGGTTGCAAGTGTTTCAAAGTCAAAAGGTCTTAACAGAAGGGTCATTGGAAGTTCTTTAGTAATATCTACAAAAGCCAGCACGAAGCCTGCAAGAATGGCATTGCTAACTAATGGAATTGTAACGCGAAGCGTTGTCACATGAGGACTCATCCCGAGCGAGCGACTGCAGTTAATTAAATTGTCAGGAACCTTTGTGAGCCCTGAAGAAACAGCGCCATAACCAACTGCTTGAAATCGAACGAGGTATGCAAAAAACAAAGCAAATATTGTGCCGCTAAAATAAATTGGACTCCATTGCATAAAAACATCCGCAAACGAAAGACAAGCCAGCACACCGATGGCTAGCATTGTCCCCGGAAAAGCATATCCTGTAGCACAAAGGTTGCCAATAATCTGAAGGGCCTTTCCTTTAGCCATCTTTGCAGAACTACCAACCCAAACGGCACTTCCCATAATTAAAAAAGCTCCTATTAGGGCGACAAAAACGGTATTCGAAAGAACACGCCAAACATCGGAAAAAGCTACTAGATCAGAAGATTTCAGAACATTAGTCGCAAGTATTGATACTGGGATCAAGAAACCAAACCCCACCGGAAGAAAGCAGATCAAAGCAAATGTAAATGCACTTTTACCAAAAACTTCTACAGGAGCATTAGATAAATGAAGACTACCCGTATCACTAAAGCTCCTATCACCGCGAGCGTAAAACTCTAAAACAATTAACAAAATGACAAAGGCAAACGCGACAGTTGCGATCTGCGCAGCACCCGTGATGCTGTCCATACCGATCCACACATTGAAAATACCTAAAGTGAGTGTCTCAATGGCGAAAAACTCAACTGTACCAAAATCTGACATGACTTCCATCAATACAAGTGCCAAACCTGCTACGATTGCCGGACGAGCCAAGGGAAGACAAATATTCCAAAATGGATTCCTGTTGGAAAGTGCCGCCACCTCATAAAAACTGGTAGGAACTTTTTGAAAAGCCGTCCGTGAAAGAAGATAAACGTATGGATAAAGTACAGACGAGAGAACAAATATTGCGCCACCCATTGAACGAATTTCCGGAAAGTAATAATCACTGGCCGATTTCCAACCCATTATTTTCCTCAAAGCGCCTTGTATGGGACCAGCATATTCAAAAAAATCAGTATATGCATATGCGACTAAATAAGCCGGACAGGCCATTGGTAATAACATAATTACATCTAACCAGCGTGAAAAACGAAAACGGTAGGAAGTCACAATCCAAGCCGTGCTCACCCCAAATACAAGCGATACCAGCCCAACACCAAGCATAAGTGTAGCAGTATTTGTTACGTATTTACCTAAAACTGAATTAACTAAATGACGCCAAATCCCTTCACTGTCACCTGTGCTAATTAAAATTAACGCAATGACAGGACTAATAATTAAAGCCGATAATGCAAAAACGCTGACTGTTCTCGCATCTAACATTGTTGCGCCAACGCGTAATGCCTTTACCATCCAACGCGATCAATCATCATTTGTGCCTGACGAGATAAATCCGCAATCGTTTGTATGGGTAAGTTGTCTTCTCTAAAGACCCCCCAACTTTTTAGTTCCGCTGTTGGCTCGACATCGGGGTTAACAGGAAATTCGAAATTGATCTCACCGTATAAATTCTGCGAGGTCGGTTCAGTTAGGAACTCTAGGAGTTTAGTCGCGGCTTCTTTGTTTTTGGAATGGATAGCCACACCGCCGCCTGATACATTCATATGGGCACCGCGATCTTCGGAACCCTGATTAGGGTAAACAAGGTTCATTGATCTTGCCCAAGCTCGTTGATCAGGCTCTTCTGAAAATTTAAGCTTGCCAAAATAATAATTATTTATAATAGCAACATCACATACCCCTTCAAATATTGCTTTTACTTGAGCACGATCATTTCCCTGAGGTCTACGAGCAAAGTTACTCACTAACTCTTTAGCCCATTTTTCCGCATCCTCTGCACCATGATGCGCAATCATAGATGCAAGCAAAGCACGATTATAAACATGGCTACCAGGTCGGGTACAGACCCGACCTTTCCACCTAGGGTCAGCGAGATCTTCGATACGTTTAATCTCACCTTGCGCGACTCGTTCTTTAGATGTCACGATCACTCGCGATCTTTTGGACAAAGCAAACCAAGTATTGTCTGGCGAACGCAAGTTTTGAGGAATGTTATCAGTTAACTTCTGCGAGTTTGTTTCGGCAAGTAGGCCAAATTTATGGTATACACTAAGACGCGCTATATCTACGGTGAGTACTACATCTGCTGGACTATTACGCCCTTCACTCTTTAGTCGCTGAGCTAAACCCTTTGAAGAGTAGAGTACTTTTGTTTCTATCCCTGTGGATTTGGTGAAAGCTTCCAGAAATGGTTCAATTAAAAACGGCTGACGATGGGAATATATGTTCAGTTCTTGCGCTTTAGCTGTTTCTAAGAAACAAAGGCACCCAAGAGCACCTAGAATTGTCAACTTTAAACTTTTCATAGTCAAATTCTTTTAACCCCCCAGTCATCTTTTCGAAAACACTAATAGCTAATGGATATATCCTATACGGGTGTGCCAAAACTAATGAAGATGAGATTACGCAATTAGACCCGCCTGTCAATCCTGATAAATTTACTCAAGTTTACACGATGACTGATCTTTTAACAAGACATGGAATATAACAAAGGAGTTTGTTAGAAAGCCAGAAACGACCCCAAAATATTCAGAAATTATTATCCAAATAGGAAGAACCATGTCACCAAGAAAAGTGATCATTGACACAGACCCTGGACAAGATGACGCTGTTGCAATCTTAATGGCACTTGCAAGTCCAGACGAATTGGAAGTTTTAGGAATCACTGCAGTTGCGGGTAATGTTCCCCTAGCATTTACGGAAAAAAATGCGCGTATCGTATGTGAGTTAGCTGGTAAGCCTGATACCCCCGTCTTTGCCGGATGTGATCACCCACTATCTCGCCCTTTGGTCACTGCAGAATATGTCCATGGTAAAACGGGGCTGGATGGGCCCAATCTTCCTGACCCAACTATGGTACTTCAAGAGAAACATGCGGTTGATTTCATTATCGAAACGTTTCGAAATAAACCAGAAAAAACGGTCTCGATTTGTCCTTTAGGGCCACTCACTAATATCGCCAGTGCGCTCTTGAAAGCACCGGATATTGCTTCACGAGTTGAAGAAATTATTATGATGGGCGGAGCTTATTTCGAAGTAGGAAACATCACACCCGCCGCAGAGTTCAACATTTATGTAGATCCGGAGGCCGCTGATATTGTTTTTAATTCAGGAATTAAACTTACAGTAATGCCACTTGATGTTACCCATAAGGCTCTGGTTACGGCAGACCGTAATGATGCTTTTCGCAGACTGGATACAAAAGTGGGTATCGCCACTGCTGATATGACAGATTTTTTTGAACGGTTTGACAAGGAAAAATATGGCAGCTCAGGGGCGCCCTTGCACGATCCTTGCGTCACAGCTTATCTCATAAGGCCAGAACTATTTTCAGGACGAAAAATTAATGTTACAATAGAAACAAGCTCAGAGCTTACCATGGGTATGACCGTGGCAGACTGGTGGCGTGTTACGGAACGTCCGGCCAATGCGACTTTTATGAATGAAATTGACGCGGATGGTTTCTTCGCTCTCCTGACTGAAAGATTAGGTCGTCTATGAAAAATTTTATCCTAATTACTTCAACCAATTTATTCCATTTCCAACTCCTCTTCAAAAATTTTGTCAGTTACGGAAAAGTAAATAAAGACGGGTGGACTGAGGTTATACTTGAATTGCTCGATAGTCTCAGATTTACAATTCAGGAGAAAATCTGTGACCCTACAAATTCCGTTTGATAACACTTACGCGACCTTGCCTGGAGTATTTTATTCAAAGCTTTTGGCAACAAAATCCGCAAATCCACAACTAATTTCATTTAACCACTCTTTGGCTGATATACTGAGGATATCAGTTGGCGATAAAGCAAAGCTTGCACAAGTATTTAGCGGCAATGAACTTAGTGAAGGTGCTGACCCCTTGGCCCAACTTTATTCCGGCCATCAATTTGGTCAATACAATCCGCAACTGGGTGATGGACGCGCGCTATTACTAGGAGAAACTGTCGGTAAAGATGGGATACGACGCGATATCCAGCTTAAGGGATCAGGGCGAACCCCTTATTCCCGTGGGGGGGATGGTCGTGCCTGGCTTGGCCCTATATTACGAGAATACATAATTTCAGAAGCAATGAGCGCTCTTAATATTCCAACAACTCGGGCATTGGCGGCTGTTTTGACGGGTGAACAAGTTTTAAGGGAAACAGCGTATCCAGGTGCTGTACTTACCCGTGTTGCAAAAAGTCATATTCGGGTAGGGACATTCCAAGTTTTTTCGGCGCGCCGCGATTGGAAATCTTTGCGCCAGTTGCTTGATTATGCCATTCAACGCCATTATCCAGAGGCAGATGGAGCTTTAGGATTTTTGCTTGCTGTTATTAGGCAACAAGCTGACCTTATACCAAAATGGATGGGCATTGGCTTTATACATGGCGTGATGAACACCGATAACTGCCAGATTGCTGGAGAAACCATAGATTATGGCCCTTGCGCATTTATGGATCATTACGATCCACTGCAGGTTTTTTCTTCTATTGACAGGTTTGGTCGCTATGCCTTCAATAATCAACCAAACATCATCATATGGAACATGGCACAGCTTGCTACCGCACTTGTACCGCTAATGCCCAACGCAGATGATGCGGTCGAACGTTTTTCGGAAGCAATTCATTCTATGTCCACTTTGATCAAGAAAAACTGGCTCAGAGTTTTTTCAGCAAAGATTGGTATTTCAAACCCCAAAGCCGAAGATGAACTGTTAATCAACAAACTTTTGACTCAGATGAACGAGAGCAAAGCTGATTTTACCAACACCTTCGCTGCACTGGGCTCTAACGCGATAAGGAATGAATTTCTGGAACCAGAGAAATTCGATATTTGGGAAAAAGAATGGCATAAGCGCATTTTAAAAGAAAAGCATGTTGATGAGACTTTGAGAGGTGCCAATCCTATAATTATTCCTCGAAACCACCGAATCGAGGAGATGGTCAGGGCTGCAGTAATTGGCGACTTCTCAGTTTTTGAACGTTTGTCTAAAGCTTACAGCGCACCTTTTATAGAAAACTTGGACTATTATGACCTCAGAGAAACGCCAAATGAAAAAGAGGTAGTTACTGCCACGTTTTGTGGAACCTAAATTAGTTTAAAAAACTGCATGACCAACACACCGTTATTTGACTTCTGCCTACCTCTTATTACCCATAAAAGTGCATGTTAAGCATTTGGTTTCGGTAGCTTGAACTAATTATATAAAGTATTATGCAAAATCAGGAATACTGGCGAAATAATTTTTGCATTTAAAGTCCAGAATTATATGAAGCGAAACTTTCCCAAACATTATTCCAAACAATCAA
>MDTG01158917.1_pt1 | contig 30195 bp, 30 predicted proteins | sample 811421 | NCBI WGS metagenome assembly MDTG01 (sample SAMN05326645, study PRJNA326480) | marine metagenome | isolation source: seawater | place: Pacific Ocean: South East | collected 2011 | reverse complement strand
TTGAATTCAATTGGATAAAAAACTAAAAATTGCGATAATTGGTTCTAGAGGATATCCATATGTTTACTCAGGATATGAAACCTTGGTTAAAGAACTTTCTGAAAGGTTAGTTAAAAAAGGACATAATATTACTGTTTATTGTCACAGACCATTATTTAAAAAAAGACCTAAGAACATAAATGGTATAAATTTAATATATACCCCAGCAATTGAAACAAAATTTTTATCCCAAATTATAAATTCATTTTTTTCCTTTTTACATTTCTGTTTTTCAGATAATGATATTGTTTTAGTTGTTAATTCAGCTAATGGACCTTTTGGACTTTTGACAAGAATTTTTCGAAAAAAATCATGTATCAATTTAGATGGATTAGAATGGTTGAGACCTAAATGGAAAGGATTGGGATCTTTCTATTTTAGATTTTCATCAAAATTAGCAACGATTTTTTTTGATGAATTAATTACAGATTCAATTGAAATGAAAAAAATATATGTAGAAAAATATAATAAAGATTCTAAAGTAATAGCATATGGGTCGAATATGATTAGATTAGCAAAAAATGAAATTCTAAAAAAATATAACTTAAAAAAAAATGAATTTTATTTAATTGTTGGAAGGTTAATTCCGGACAATAATGTAGGTCTGATAATAAATGGATTCATCAATTCTAAATCCAATAAAAAACTAGTCGTAGTTGGTGACGTTCCATACAGAGATGAGTATTCGAAGATTGTTAAAAATATATTTAATGAAAATGTAATTTTTACTGGTTATATAAAATCCCATAAAAACCTTAATCAGCTTTATCAAAATTGTATAGCATATATTCATGGTCATGAGTTTGGAGGGACAAACCCAACTATGATTAATGCATTAAAATTAAATTGTAAAATATTAGCATTAAATACAGTCTTTAATAATGAAATGTTAGTTAAAAAAGAATCTTTATTTTTTGAAAAAAGTCAAAAATCCATTTCGCTCACTATAGATAATTTTGAAAATAGCTCCTACTCGAAAAAAAAAGATAATTATAATCTTCCTATAAAATATCATTGGGATTATATTGTAGATCAATATATTAATGTATTTAGAAACTTAATTAGTTAAAAAATAACTAAGTTTTAAACTCAAATGCCAATTGTTGGTATCTCTTCCTGGATGGTAATAAGGCTCTATATTATCCAATAACTCCCATTGATAATTTAAACTTCTTATATAAACTAAATTACTAGAGAGATTAAAATTTTTAAAACCTCTATTGTAATTTAGGTGAAGATTAATATCTTTCCAATATCGTCTATAGTCACTTCCAGATGAAAAAGCTTCGTGATAAAAGTCATTATCATGGTCAATAATTTCAATTCCTAAACCAATTTTTTGCTTATTTTCAATTTTGTTTATAGAAATGTAGTGAGAATTCGATCCTGGACCAATGGAGCTTCCTAAAACTTCACCTCTATTAGTGTAGCCATCATAAACAAAGTAATGCTCATACCACGAGCCCGCATTCCTAACTAACCTACTGGCACTTTGTTCCATTTGAGTCCACTCCCAATTAAATAAGTAGTTTTTAGAGCCAATTTCAAAAATTTTCTGTAAACCTACAGTTGCTGCCCTGCTGTGATCTGAGTCGAGAATTAGATCTCTTAAATTTTGCTTTGAGTCATTATGATGAAACTCAAAATAAAATTCAGCTTTTGAATCTTTCCACAACCATTTTAAAAAAATTCCAGCAGCTTGATTGGTTTGTTCTTCAAATTCAACATATTTATCATTTTTTCTAAACAAATTTTGAAAAACAGGAAAATAAGTTGAATTTCCATTCATCCACCAATACCTTCCTTCAATCAGTGCGGAATACATTTGAACCCATCTTATAAAGCCAATTGATAGTCCATCTATCCATTTAGGAGAATAAGAAATTATCAGGCCTTGAAGAAATCTCCAATCATCTGTCTCACCAAGTTGATTGATTTTTGGTATATATAATTTTGTGCCTGCATATATGTAATCAGTTCTAGGTGGAGAAAACCCAGAATTTTTTAGTTTACCAGAGATTATTTGCCATTCAAAATCTCCAATAAAAGTTTTGTGTGGTCTTACACTGCTAAAAGATAAATGTCTGAAAGACTGAGCATGGTTACTCATCATTATACTGTTTCTTATTGATGGTCCCCACCACAGATTTTCATTTGACAAACTCAATGAAATGCCTTTCCATTTTAGTTTGATATTTGATTGACCTAAAGTAATTTTATTGTGTTGTTTCTCACCAAATCTTTCAGGCATATCAATAAGATTCCATAATTGATATCTTTTAGCCCAAATTTCTGGATAATGACCCTCCCAAAAGCCATTAAAATCTTTGTTTTCACTGAAATGATATTCAGGTTTGAATTTTATAGAAAGTGGTCCTAATTTTAAAAATATTCCAGGTGAAACTATGTGCTGATATCCTCTATTTGGTATCATCGTTCCATTGTTTCTATTATATGGATGTGTAGTATTATAATCTAGAAAATAATCAACTCCTAGAGATTTGATTTGAATGGTATTTTTTTTATTTTTTATCAATGTAGTAAATTGCTTACCTAAAACTTCTTTAAATTCATTAAACTCAATTGGCTTAATATTTAATGAAAAATCAGTATTTATTTTACCATTTAAAATAGAGGATCTAATTAATTCATAATTAAAATTATTATTTACATTAATATTTTGGGATTCAATATTTAATGAAAAAAAAATTAGAATTGTAATAATAAATCTCATTGATACTTAACAACTCTTACAGATAGGTTATCCATTGACCAGCTTTCATCACATTTTTGTTGTGGGACCCCATCCTTATCAATTGCATTAGGTTGATAAAGTTCATCATAAAATCTAACAATAATATTTTTGCCATTACTTTTAAATCCCTTTTCAATTCTATACAATGTGGTTGATCCACCAAAGAAATTGTTTGGACATATTTCCTCTAAATCTACCATGAATGAGCCAGTCTTTGGGTTGTTTTCAAATGGGAAAGTATTGGGATAAGATTGTCTAAAACAATAGTTTGGCCAACACGGACTGTTTGAAAAAGTTGTTATAAAACTATCAACAGATGTATCTTTAAATAAATCCATCTCGGGATTGAATTCTATTATCCATTTGTCAGCCTTGTCATTTGTGTTAAATCCATTAAAATTTCCATCCCATGATCCGTGTATGTATAGATCGAATGAAATAAATACATAATCATGATCACCAATGTCATCTAAAAATAAAGTGAAACCATCATTATTAAAATTTCCTAAAACAGTAGTATTATTAAACTCTGATAGCCCACCTCCCTCAATTTTTTCAAGAGAGTTATTTTCAAAAGTATTTTCATAGATTAATTCATTTCTGATCATTTCAGGGTATGAACATGAATTGATAATTATGATTAAAAAAAGAAATTTCTTATTCATTCTTTAAAATTAGATAAATTCTTATAATATTGAATTGTATAGTTTAAACCGTCTATCAAATTAATCTTTGGATTCCAATTTAATACTGTTTCTGCTAATTCAATACTAGGTTTTCTAACTTTTGGATCATTAATAGGCAAGGGTTCAAATTTAATTTTTGATTTACTAGCCGTTATTAACTTTATAGTTTTAACTAAATTAATAATTGAATATTCGTCTGGGTTACCAATATTAATTGGTAATTGGTAATTTGAATATAATAATTTTGAAATCCCGTTTATTGTATCATTTATATAGCAAAATGAGCGTGTTTGAAAACCATCACCATAAACTGTAAAGTCTTTATTATTTAAAGCTTGATTAATAAATTTTGGAATAGCCCTTCCATCATTAATTCTCATTCTAGGCCCATATGTATTGAAAATTCTGGCAATTCTTACACTCAATTTTTTTTTATTTTTATACGCTATCGTTAGTGCTTCTAAATATCTTTTTGCCTCATCATACACACTTCTTGGTCCAATTGGGTTTACATTTCCATAATAAGATTCAGTTTGTGGATGTTCTAAGGGATCGCCATATATTTCTGATGTTGATGCAACTAAAACAGTTGCGTCATTTTTAAGCGCAAGTTTTAAAATATTTTCTGTACCAAGAGATCCAGCTTGAAGAGTTTTTATAGGAAAGTTGAGGTAGTCATTTGGACTTGCTGTTGATGCAAAATGTAATATATAATCAATTTTATCTTTGTAAGGTATTTTATTGCATACATCATGCTCTATAAACTTAAAATTTTCATTTTTTTCTAAATGTTTAATGTTATTATAGCTTCCGGATAATAAATTATCTATTCCTACAACTTTATTATCATTTATGAAATAATCTATTAAATGAGATCCTATGAATCCACAGCAACCAGTGATGAGTATTGTATTCAATGTATATTTTTAGTACTTTTGTTACCTGTTTTATGATTGATGCTATAATTAAATCTCAAACAAGAAGAAAATTATTAATTAAATTCTTCATAAATATAGCTAATACTGGTTATTTAAACCAATTGGCTGAGGAGTTTTCAGAGTCAACTAATTCCGTTAGAAAAGAATTAAATAATTTAACAGAAGCCAACTATTTAACTCGCCACAATTTAAAAAATAAAGTTATTTACAAGGCTAATGCAAAACATCCTTTATTTTCTGAATTACAAAATATTGTTAAAAAACATTTAGGAATAGAAGAAATGATAGAGACTGTTTTAGACAGAATGGGAGAGATAGATCAAATTTTTTTACTTGGAGATTTTGCAAAAGGAATTGATTCGAATCAAATAGACTTATTAATTACTGGTAAAAAACTTAATACAGACTACATTTCCGGTCTTGAAAGTAAATTAAGTAATCTACTTAATAAAAAAGTTGTAATTATAACATCAAGTAATTCAGAAATTAGTATTGATAAATTATTAGTTTTTAGTAACTAATTAATTATTTTTATTGAAAGCTTTTCAGGGTTTTGTGATTCCCTCAGCGAAGCTGTGTAAGTGTATGGTTTATACTAATTTCAGTGTAATTTTTAAACTATTAAGTAATCAGTCTTCTAAATTTAAACCAAAAAAATGAAGTCAAAATCAAAACGAATCAAAATATTAAAGCAATGTTTATGTATTTATATTAATGGCTCTTTGACAACTAATAAAATAGATTTTAAATGAAAATTGGAATAATCGGACTTGGATTTGTGGGAACTGCAGTTTATGAAAAGTTTAAAAACTTTTACACTGTTTTTAAATATGATATAATTGAAAACAAATCGAACTGCTTACTTGATGAATTGATAAAAAAATCTAAGATTATTTTTGTTTGCCTTCCAACGCCAATGAATGATGATGGAAGTTGTAATATTGATAAAGTTGAAAGTGTTTTAAAAACAATAAATAATCACAACGAAAAGAGAATAATTATTCTAAAATCAACTGTTATACCCAATACTACTGAGAAATTTAATAATAAGTTTAAAAATTTGTCAATCGTCTTTAATCCTGAATTTTTGACTGAAAGAAATGCGATTGAGGATTTTAACAATCAAGAAAGAATTATTTTGGGCGGACCAAGACCCGCAACAAGTCAAGTAAAACAAATGTATTCAAAAGTATTTCCTAGTGCTTATGTGGTAAAGACAGGATCGACCCATGCCGAAATGGTCAAGTACTTTATAAACACATTTTTAGCGATGAAAGTTTCTTTTTCAAACGAAATTTATGAGTTATCAACAAAGCTAGATTTAGATTATGACAAAGTAGTTGAATATGTGAAATTAGATAAAAGGATAGGAAAAACTCATTTATCTGTCCCTGGGCCGGATGGAGATTTTGGGTTTGGTGGTCACTGCTTCCCGAAGGACTTAGGGGCATTAATAAAGTTGTCAGATGATTTGGGAGTAACAAATAATATTTTGAAAGCAATTAAAAAAACAAATGATAAAATTAGAAATAACAGAGATTGGGAAAAAATGAAAGGTAGAGCAGTTAACTAATATATTTATAATGAAAAAAGCACTAATAACAGGAATTACAGGACAAGATGGTTCATATTTGGCAGAATTACTTCTGTCAAAAGGATACCGAGTTCATGGGATTAAAAGAAGATCATCCTTATTCAACACTCAAAGAATAGACCATATTTACGAAGACCCACATATAGAAAATCAAATGTTTTCAATGAGCTATGGTGATTTAACTGATAGCACAAATTTAATTAGAATAATACAAGATTTTCATCCTGATGAAATATATAATTTAGCTGCAATGAGTCATGTGCATGTTAGTTTTGAAACGCCAGAGTATACAGGAAATGCGGATGGTTTAGGCACCTTAAGAATTCTTGAGGCTGTTAGGATCCTGGGCCTAAAAAAAACTAAAGTATATCAAGCCTCTACATCAGAATTATATGGTATGGTTCAATCTGTACCGCAAAATGAAAATACCCCATTTTACCCAAGATCCCCATATGCAGTTGCAAAAATGTATGCATATTGGATAACTGTTAATTACAGAGAAGCATACAATATTTTTGCATGTAATGGTATCTTATTTAATCATGAATCCCCCAGAAGAGGTGAGACTTTTGTTACTAGAAAAATTACTATGGGATTATCTAGAATTGCAAATGGTCTTCAAAATAAAATTTACATGGGTAACTTAAATGCTAAAAGAGATTGGGGGCACGCAAAAGATTATGTTGAGGGGATGTACTTAATGCTACAACAAAAAAATCCTCAGGATTTGGTTTTAGCAACAGGTCAGACAAGATCAATTAAAGACTTCATCGTTGAAGCACTTAAGTTTATGGAAGTTGAAATTCAATTTAGTGGTGAGAATGAAAATGAAATTGGAGTTGTATCAAAGAATAATGGAAAATATGATTTCAAAGTTGGCTCAACAATAATTGAGGTGGACAAAAAATACTTTAGACCTACAGAAGTTGATTTATTAGTAGGTGACTCTACAAAAGCAAAAAATATTTTAGGTTGGAAACCAAAATATTCCTTTCAAGAACTAGTGCATGAAATGATGGAGCATGATTTAGAACAATCTTTAAAAGCAAAATAAATTGAATCAAGAAATTATAGATTTTATAAAAAGTTTATATCCTAGCAATAATTATATTCAATTACATCAGCCATTTTTTTCTGAAATTGATAAAAAATATGTTTTAGACACTATCGAATCAACTTTTGTTTCCTCCGTAGGCAAATATGTTAATGATTTCGAAGATTTAATGTCAGGATATATAAATTCTAATTATGCTATAGCAGTTGTAAACGGAACTTCAGCTCTTCACATTGCTCTATCAATTGCCGGGGTAAAAAAAAATGATTTAGTTATTACTCAAGCTTTATCATTTGTGGCAACTTCAAATGCTATTTCTTATTTGGGTGCATCTCCATTGTTTTTAGATGTTGATATTAAAACATGTGGATTATGTCATGAGGAACTTGAGGTTTTTTTAAGTGAAAATACTCTTACAAGAGGAAAAGATACATATCATAAAAAAACAGGTCAAAAGATATCTGCTTGTGTTCCGGTACATACTTATGGTTTTCCTACTAAAATCGATAAAATTATTGAAATATGCGAAACATACAATATTCCAGTAATTGAAGATGCAGCAGAGTCAATTGGCTCAGAGTATAACGGGAAAAAAACAGGATCTTTTGGAAATTTAGGCATTTTCAGTTTTAATGGAAATAAAACTATAACGTGTGGAGGAGGTGGAATAATTGTAACAAACGACCAAAAGTTAGCAAAACTTGCTAAGCATATAACAACACAAGCTAAAATTCCTCACAAATGGAATTTTGAACATGACAGAATAGGATATAATTATAGATGTCCAAACCTCAATGCTGCATTAGCTTGTTCACAATTGAGTCAGCTTGAAGATATAATAAATAACAAGAGAGAAACTGCAAATGCATATAAAATGTTTTTTAAAAATAAAGATGTTACTTTTATGTCTGAACCAGAGAATTCTTCATCCAACTATTGGCTGAATAGTATTATTTTTGAATCAAGTAGTAAAAGAGATGATTTCTTAGATGAATCGAACAGAAAGGGCGTTATGACAAGGCCCTCTTGGAGGCTTTTAAACAAACTTCCAATGTTCAAAAATTGTATTTCTGGAGAATTAAAAAACAGTTTGTTTTTTGAAAAAAGGTTAGTAAATATACCAAGTGGATATAGAAAAAAATAAAGAATTTTGTTTAATTGGTTATTCTGGCCATTCCTATGTTATTTCTGAGATAATTTTTAAACTCGGATATAAATTAAATAACTATTGTGATATTGAAAAGAAAGATAAAAACCCTTATAATCTTAATTATTTAGGAGATGAAATAACAGCTTATGAATCCAGATGTTTTGATAATTACATACCAGTAATTTCAGTTGGTTCAAATAATCTAAGAAAGAAACTTTTTAAATTTTTTAAATCTAAAAATATTTTAATCCCAAATATTATTCATCCTAATTCTAATGTTCACCCAGGTATAAAAAATAATATTGGCTTATTAACTATGTATGGTTCTTGTATAAATTCCCATGCAAAAATAGGTCATTCAGTAGTTTGTAATACAAATTCTGTTATTGAACATGAGTGTGAAATAGGAAATTATGTTCACATAGCACCTAGTGCAACTCTTTGTGGAAACGTTAAAATTGGAGATAATTCATTCGTTGGTGCAAATTCCGTTATTAACCCTGGAATAATTATCGGTAAAAATGTAATTATTGGTTCAGGTTCAGTGGTGACAAAGAATATCTCTAATAATCAAGTAGTTTATGGCAATCCAGCAACTTAATTTTTATGGTTAAAATTATAGCAGAAGCAGGTGTTAATCACAATGGTAATTTTGATTATGCTATGAAGCTGATTGAAGTTGCTGCTGATGCAAAAGCTAATTTCATAAAATTTCAAACATTTAGTGCAGAAAATTTAGTATCGAAGTCAGCTAAGAAAGCTTTTTATCAAACAAAAAATCTTAAAAATTCAGACTCGGATTTTCAATATGAAATGTTAAAGAAATTAGAAATGCCATATGATTGGTATCCTAAGCTCATTGATTATTGCAAAAAATTTAAAATTGGATTTTTATCTACACCATTTGATTGTGAAGGTGTTGATTTTTTAGATTCTTTAGAAATACCTTTATTTAAAGTATCGTCTGGTGATCTAACAAATAAAATGTTGTTAAAACATTTAAAAACAAAAAATAAACCAATAATTCTTTCAACTGGTATGTCTTACCTTGAGGAAATTAAAAGTTCGGTTGATATAATTTTGAATGATGGTTATAAAAAAACAAATTTAACAATTTTACATTGTAATACAGAGTATCCAACCCCATATGAAGATGTAAACTTGAATGCCATGTTGGATATCAGAGATAAATTAGATATTGATGTTGGATATTCTGATCACACATTGGGTATTGAAGTTCCGATTGCTGCTGTGGCATTAGGAGCTAAAGTTATTGAAAAACATATTACTATTGATAAGACATTAAATGGCCCTGATCACTCAGCATCTATTGAACCATATGAACTAAAAGCCATGGTCAAGTCAATTAGAAATATTGAGAAATCAATTTCAGGGGATGGTCATAAAAAACCCTCAAAATCCGAAATCAAAAACTTAAATATTGCCAGAAAAAGTATTCATATTAATAAACATTTAAAAAAAGACCATAAAATCTCTGTAAATGACATTATTATGAAACGCCCTGGTGATGGAATATCACCAATGGATTATGAAATGGTTATCGGGAAAAAAATAAATAGATATTTGGAAAAAGATTCCAAACTCAAATGGGACTTTCTAAAAAAATAAAATTAGGAATTTTAACAAGCTCTAGGGCTGATTTTGGTATTTATCTTCCCTTACTTAAGAGCCTTAAAATTGACAATATTTTTGATTTAAAGTTAATAGTTTTTGGCACTCATTTATCCAAATTACATGGTTTTACATACAATGAAATAACTGAGTCAGGATTCAAAGGTTCGTTTTTAATTGATACAGTATTAAAAAAAGATAATGAAGAGTCTATTTCCCTGTCGTTCTCTAAAACAACAATTAAGTTTTCAGAGTTTTGGAAAAATAATTTTAAATCATTTGATTATATATTTTGTTTAGGTGACAGGTATGAGATGGCTGCAGCTGTTTTACCTGCAATTCCTTTTGGTATTAAGTTTATTCATTTACATGGTGGAGAAACTTCCATGGGGGCAATAGACAATATTTACAGGGATATTATCTCATTGAGTTCACATATCCATTTTGTTTCATGTGAAAAATTTAAATTTAGGTTAAAAAAATTATTAAACAGAAGCAATAATATATTTGTCTCAGGCTCATTGAGTTTACAGGGCATTGATAAATTTAAACCATCGCCTCTAAGTGAGCTTTCAACTTTTTGTAACATTGATTTAAGTAAAAGTTTTATTTTGGTAACAGTACACCCTGAAACAGTAAATCCAAAAAACAATAAATTATTTGTTAATGAGTTAGTAAATGCACTAAAAAACCTTTCTTTTAAGTGGAAGATCTTAATCACAATGCCAAACAATGACACATACGGATCCATATATAGACAAGCATTTAATAAACTCTCAAAATCAAGAAAAAAATCAGTAGCAATTATTGAAAATTTGGGTAAGCAAAGATATTTCACATCACTCTTTTTTTGTGATTTTTTAATTGGAAACTCATCAAGTGGAATAATTGAGTCGGCTTCCTTTAACAAATTTGTTTTGAACCTAGGTGATAGACAAAAGGGAAGATTAAAAGCAAAAAATATTATCGATTTGCCCTTTGTTCAATCAGTAATTGAGGATGCAGCTCATAAAATTTCAGGTAAAACATATACTAAGTCAAACCCATACTACAAGAAAAACCCAAGTACATACATAAAAAATAAACTAAAAAAAATTAAGTGATATTTTGAGATTAGTTAAATTAAAATTGATCGAGACAATAACAAAATCATTATTTTACCTATTAATAATATATTTATTTCCAATTAAAATATCTGGAATATTTGGATTTTTAACAGTTTTAATAGGATTGTCTACTGTTTTTATTGGCTTTGAAAGATATATAAGTTTCCAAAGAGAAATAGTAAAAATTGAAGAAATTATAACCCAAAGTAAAATCACTAACCTTTTAATTTTTTACTTAATAAATTTTATAATTATTCTACCTTTCTTTTCTGCTGTAATATATTTTAAAATTTATGAAAATATAGATCTTATTTTTTTTACTCTTATAATCTTATTTGTTGAGCATATTTCAACCCAGATATATAATATTTCTGTGGTTTTTAATAGGTATATAGATTTAATGAAGATTGTAATAATTAAAAATATTGCACTAATCTCATTAACTATATATTTAATTATTGAAAAAGAAACCAACTCATTAAAATTAATAATTATTGGTTGGTTCGTTTTAAGTATTTTCCAGTTAATAATTTGCTGGTTTTATTTCAATAATCAGCAAAAAAAGTTTAGATTAAAAATTTTTCCAATAAAAGTAAAAGAAGTATTTAGTCAATTTAATCTATCTAAAATACACTTTCTAATTGGCCTAGTTGCAATTGTATGGATACAGCTTGATAGAATAGTAGTTGGATTATGGTTTTCACCTGAAAGGATGGGTGTATACTATAGACACGTTGCTTTAATCGGAATACTCTATCAAATATTTAATATTGTTTCTTACAATAGATTAATTCCATTGGTTTATGGGTCAGCAAAAAATCAAGCTTACAGTTTTATAAATAATACCCTACTTAAAGAGTATAGATTGATTATAATATCACTTTTAATTATTTCATTAATGATATATGTAACATTTAAAATTGATTTTTTTAAAGATATTTTTAATAATTTATTCTTAGAATTAAAATTATTATTAATGTTAATTATTGTTTTTTCAATTAAAATATTTGCAGATTTTAGAGCTATGATATTGAATGCTTTTGTAATGGAAAAAATAATTTTTAAAAACCAAATTAGATCTTTATCTTTTGGTTTAATTTTAATGTTTATACTTATACCCCACTACGAAATTTATGGGATAGTTATGGCTTCGATGATATCTACAATTCTATATGCTATATTAATGTTCAAAGATTCAAGATTAACAAAAAATAAATTAAATGAAAACAATTATTCAACCTCCATCTAAATTAAAATTATTTCCATTGACAACTAAATGGAAGCAAGATGTTATAGATTACAATGAACATCCACAATACAAATTTTCTAACAATAAAAATTTCCTTTATAAAATTATAAACACATTTAGGTTTTTGAAATTTTTCATCATTAATTTATTAAAAAGACTTATTAAATATGAGTTAATTCCTTTAAATATTAGATCAGGAAATTCAACAAAATCTAGACTTACATTTATCACACTTTCTTTAAAAAATGCATTAGGTATTAAATCTAAAAAATTCAAAAGTCTAGAAAAAAATCAAGTAGCATCTTCAATGGACAAAAATGGAGTAAGTGTTGTTCAGATGTCTAATCAAGATTATAAATTATTGAAAGACTCATCGGAAAAATATTTTAATAATCTTGAAGAAAAACGAAATAAATCAAAAACCGGCAATAGAGATTTTGAAGATTCAAGATCGTACACAAGCAGGGAAACTGCCCCAGAACTATTTAAAGTTATTGAACAAATCTTTAATAAAAATGGGGTAATGCAAGGAGCATCTCATCATCTAGGTAGAGATGTTAGTTTAATTGATGTTAATCCACAAATAAATGATAAAACCGATAATTTTTGGTCAGAAATTTTTACAGATTCAAATAAATTAGATTTCCCTAGTACTGCTTATTTTCATCGTGATGCATCAGGTGGCGACTTAAAGGCTATCATATATATTACTGATGTTTCTGAAAATAATGGTCCATTCACTTTCTCTATCGGTTCTCACAATATGAGTATATCAAGGTTGGATGATTGGATATGCGAAACAAATGATTCCAGTGGTTTTTCATCAACGAATAAGAATCAAAGAGAAATGTTTATGACTCTTCCAAGGTATCTCAAGCAAAAAGGGAGTTTTGGTAATGATTTATTAAATAAATCGGAATTTTCAAATCATATTTTAGATTCATCTTGGCAAATTACTTCTAAAAAAGGATCAATTGTATTATTTGACACTAAGGGTGCTCATCGTGGAGGCATGGTTAAGAATGGACAAAGACGAGTAATTACATGTGTTTTAGGATAAAAAATGGTCTCACCCAATAAATTAATATTATTAATTTGGGGATTTGCTTCTTCAATTTGGTTTATTTTACCCTTTCAATTGATAGAAAAACAGTATTCGACTTATGGTTTATTAATTCTGATTTTGTTTATCGTTTTTTTTCTTGTTGGAGGAAGCATAGTCAAGACTCGTCAAAGTGCAATTCCAATTAATAGTTCTTTCAAATTAAAAAATTCTTTTTTTATAATTTCAATAGTATCATTAATATCAACTGTTTTTTTATTAATTGAGACGAAATCTAATTTCAGTTTTAACTTACTTGATACATATACAAATAGATCAGAAAATGCTCAAGCACTGCTTCGTGGGGATATTTCAAATAGTTCATTAGCGTTTAAAATAGCTTTCTTAACATACCCAGCTGCATATATATATATAGCTTTAGCCTGCCTTTACTCAAAAAAAATAAATGTAATTAAAATACTCTTTTTTGGTTTTCTTCCAGTAATGTTGTGTGCTTTATCAATGGGAGGTAGAGTACAAATATTTTATTCATTTCTAGTTTTTTATTTTTCATTAAAACTTAGAAATAGATTTTTCGACGTCCTAAAAGTAAATCGATTGCCTAAATTTAGATTTACTGTTAGAAGAATATTTTGGCTTACTAGTGTTATAGTTGTATTAATTATAACCACTATTTATTTTATAAATGTTTTTTTTGTTAGAGCAGAATCAGTTGGGGGAAGTGAGGGAATGTTTAAAGTTGCAGAGCAGATTTGGGGAATAGGTTTCAATGGATATTTGTCAAATTTTTTATTTAATGTTTTTAATATAGATTATATTTTTATTCTCTTTATTTTTTCTTGGTACATCTCACAAGGCTTTGTAATGTCTAATATAATATTTGAAAGTTATGATGGACCATTACAGTTTGGTGTCTATGGAATTGAAATTATAACAGCCTTAGCTAGAAGAGTAGATGGATTAAAAGTTTACGAAAACTTTGAAATCCTAATGGATCTAGGTACCTATGGTTTTTTACCTAGTGCATTTGGAAGTTTGTTTATTGATTTTGGATTTTTTGCTTTAATTATTACTTTTTTTTGGGGTTGGTGGTCTATGAAAGTATACAAAAAAACAAAAGCTAAAAATTACAAGTCAATGTTATTATATCCATTTATGACAATTGGAATAATTCTTTCTTTGATTAATACCCCATTGGGAATGACTAATGGATTTGTAACTTTTTTTTGGCTTTTTATAGCATATTATTTAATAAGAGTAAATAAGAAAATTGAAAGCAAAATTTAATTATAGGCCTGAAATTGATGGACTAAGGACTTTAGCAGTTCTATTAGTTATTTTTTTTCATGCTAAAATTAATTTTTTTGAGGGTGGTTATTTAGGTGTTGATGTTTTCTTCGTTATAAGTGGATACTTAATCACAAGCATAATTTATAAAGAAAAAATCAATGGTGATTTTACCTTTTTATCTTTTTATGAAAGAAGAATAAGAAGAATATTTCCAATGATTTTCTTTATAATTATTTTTGTCGCTCTAATATCTTTTTTTATTTATTCACCTAACGAATTAAAGAATATATATCAAAGTATTGTCGCCACAGTAACATACACCTCTAATATTTATTTTTATAATAAAACTGGCTACTTCGAAAGTACGCTAGAAACACATCCATTAATACATACTTGGAGTTTAGCAGTTGAAGAACAGTTTTACATTTTTTTTCCTTTATTTTTTGTATTAATATACAGGTTTGGTGAAAAAAATATCAAAGGATTAATTTTACTTTTAGGAATTATTTCCTTTTCATCTATTTATGTATTTCAAGATAATAACGAATTCAATTTTTTTAGTACTTCGTCAAGAATATGGGAGTTATTAGTTGGCTCTTGGTTAGCTACAGATAGAAATAAATTATTTAATATTAATCTGACTAGCAAAAGATTTCATTCTTTCTACAGTATTTTAGGAATGATAATGATTATTTGGTCATCAACTAGTTTTAATTCTACAACTTTCCATCCCGGATTAATGACCTTCATACCTGTAATTGGTACTGCTTTAGTGATTAGATATTCAAATAAAGAAAATATTGTAGGGACTATATTATCAAATAAAATAATGGTTTATTTGGGATTATTATCTTACAGTGCGTATTTAATCCATCAACCTCTGTTTGTCTTTGTTGAAAAAATATTCAATTACGAATTAAATATCTACATATACATATTATTGATAGCTATCACTTTTCTTTTGTCACATTTAACTTACATTTATGTAGAAACCCCCTTTAGACAAAAAACATTATTTAGCAGATTTCAAATTTTTAGATACGCCTTTTTCATTTCTTTTATTTTTATATCTCTAGGATTATACGGTCATTTTAGTAAGGGAATTCCAAATAGATTTTCAAATGAACAATTAAAAATTTTAAATAATATCGAAGTTAGCCCTACAAGAAATTACTGTCACACCGAGGGTGAAAATTTTTTAAAACCATCCGATGCATGTGTTATGAATGAAAATCAAATTGAGTGGGCTGTTTTTGGAGATAGTCATGGTGTAGAATTATCATATTCATTAGGGGAAAAACTAAAAAAATATGAAAGTAATATAATACAATTAACCTTCAGCGGGTGTCAACCTGCGATTGGTTTTGAATCTTCAAACCCTGGTTGCTCAGAGTGGTCTGAAGAAGCACTGAGTTTTTTAAATAAAAATAAAAAAATAAAAAATGTCATTTTAATTTATAGACATGGATTATATGTAAAAGGTGAAAACGAAAATGATTATCCAAAATCAACATTATCCCCAATTAATTTTTTAAAAAATGATAAAAATATTTCTGATCAAGAAAAGCTTGAAGTCTATTTAGGAGGTTTTAAATCTTTAATAGATAATTTGATAGAGAATGATAAAAATGTTTATATAATATATCCAATTCCAGAGATCGTATATCCAATTGATAAGTATATTTTTAACAATACTATACTTGAGTCAAAAAAGATAAAAAAATTTGGTCCCAGTGTTCAATATTATATGTCAAGAAATGACTTCATAATTGATTTCATAGAAAAAAATAAAAATGAAAAGATTAAAAAGATAACCACCATAGATCTTTTCTCTGACAAAAAAAATATAAAAATCATAAATGAAAATGGTGCTTTATACTTTGATAACAATCATGTTAATCTTACAGGAGCATCAATTTTAGCAGATAAAATAATCAAAGTTGCTTATGAATAATTTTAAAAAACATCTTATAAATCAAAATGATTCTGTAAGAAATGCTTTAAAGAAGCTAGATGATATAGAATCAAATGGTATACTATTTTTGGTAAATGAAGAATTAACTTTAATTGGATCTTTGACCGATGGTGATATTAGAAGAGGATTTTTATCAGGTAAAAACATGAATTCAAAACTAATCGATTTTATTCAAAAAAATCCAAAATACATAATAGCTGATAAAATAGATATTAATGAAATTATTATGTTAAGAACTAAAAAGTTCAAGATAATCCCTGTCTTAAATAAAAATAAAAAGATAATAGATGTTTTAAATTTTAATAAGATACATTCCTACATTCCTGTAGATGTAATTTTCATGGCAGGTGGTGAGGGTAGAAGGTTATTGCCACTAACGCTAGAAACACCAAAACCACTACTCAAAGTTGGCTCAAAACCAATTTTAGAGCATAATATAGATATGTTGTCTAGGTATGGAATTAAAAATTATACTTTAACAGTTAGATATTTATCCGAAATGATTGAAAAATATTTTTTGGATGGTTCTAATAAAAATATTTCTATAAAGTACATTAAGGAAAAAGTTGGATTAGGGACGATTTCGTCTGTAAAGAATGGATCCTACGAACATCAAGATTTAATAGTTATGAACTCAGATTTATTAACTAATTTAAATTTTGAGAAGTTATTTGTATTTTACAAAAAACATAAAGCAGACTTCTTAGTGGCTTGTGCACCCTATGATGTAAATTTACCTTATGGAATTATGGAAACAAAAAAAAATAAGATAATAAAGATCAAGGAAAAGCCAACCTACACTTACTATTCAAATGCTGGTATATATATTTTTAAGAAAAAATATCTCGATATGATACCAAAAAATGAATTTTATAATGCGACTGACTTAATTGAGAAATTAATTTCTATGAAAAAAAATGTTATGGCATACCCTATCACAGAGTATTGGCTTGATATTGGTAAAAAAGAGGATTATAGAAAAGCTCAGAATGATATTCAACATATTAACAACCTTATATCGTGAATTTATTAAAATTGATATTAGCTAGAGGAGGCAGCAAGGGATTACCAGGTAAAAATATATTAGAACTTTGTGGTAAACCTCTCATACAATATTCAATTGATGCCGCATTAAAGAGTAACTTTGGCAAAGAAGTCTTTGTTTCTACAGATTGCGAAGAAATTGCAAAAATCTCAAAAAATTTAGGAGCCAAAGTACCCTTTATGCGTCCCGCTGATTATGCTAAAGATGAATCAAAAAGTTCAGATGCTATTTTACATGCGATTGAGTACTTTGAAACAAAAAAAATGAATTACGATACGATTTTGCTATTAGAGCCAACCTCACCGTTAAGGGATCATCTAGATATAAATAATTCCTTAGATTATTTTATTTCAAATAAAAAAGCCAAGTCATGCGTTTCTATTGTTAAATCAGAAATTTCTCATCCTTCATTTTTATTTAATAAAAAAAATAATTTTATTAATTCGTATTCTAAATCGAATAACGTGGTTAGGAGACAAGATTTAAATGAATTGTTTTATCCTGAGGGGAGTATCTATATTTCAGATATTGATTATTATAAGAAAACAAAAACTTTTTATAATGACAACTTGACCGTTGGTTTCGAGTTTCCATTTTGGAAATCATTTGAGATTGATACTAATGAAGATTTTCTAATAATAGAAAGTATAATTAAAAATAAACTAATAGATAAATTAAATTAATTAATATGAACGAATTAAGAAAGTGTAAGAAGTGTTTATTGCCTGAAACATACGAAACTGTCTTGATAGAGGATGATAACAATGGATGTAATATGTGTAGTACAAGTGCTTTTAAAAAAGACAATATCGATTGGGCTAAAAGAAAAAAAATGTTAGATGATGTAATTGAAAAGTACAGAGGAAAATATGACTATGATTGTATCGTCCCATTTAGCGGAGGTAAGGATAGTTCATATACTCTTTATTATCTATTGAAAGAGTATAAAATTAAACCACTTGTTGTCAGATTTAATCATGGTTTTATGAGAAATAATCATGAAAAAAATACAGCTCAGGTTTTAAAAAAATTAGGTGCAGATTTTATTGATTTTACACCTAATTGGAAAATTGTAAAAAAACTAATGCTTGAATCTTTTAATAGAAAAACAGATTTTTGCTGGCATTGTCATACTGGAATATATTCATTTCCACTTCAAATAGCACTAAAATATCAAGTCCCATTAATACTTTGGGGTGAACCTCTAGCTGAAATGTCGGCTTACTATACCTATGAGGATGATATTATTGAGTGGGAGGATGAAGAAAAGTTTAATATGGTTCGAAATTTGGGCATAACTGCTGAAGATATGTGGGGTATGATCAATTCACCCGAGGATCCTATAGATAAAAGAGATTTAATACCATATACGTACCCTGACTTGGGGGATTTAAAGAAAATGGATTATTATTCAGTATGTTTAGGAAGTTTTATACCATGGGATTATAAAAAAAATACAAAATTAATTATGGATGAGTTAGGGTGGACCACAGACGAATTAGAGGGTGTGCCGAACGAAATAAATCAAGAGGGAGCAAAAATTGAGTGCTGGATGCAAGCAACCAGGGATTATATTAAGTATTTAAAAAGAGGATATAGCCGAGTAACACAATTAACTAACTTTGAACTAAGAAATGGAAAAATGAGTGTTGATGAAGCTCAAAAATGGATAGATAATTTTGAGGGAAAAAAACCAGCATCATTAGAAATATTTTTAGAATATATGGGTATTACTGAAGAAGAATTTAATTCAAAAGTTTCTGATTTTATAGTTCCTCCATTTAAACCAAATTTTGATACAATTAAAAAGGGTAAACCCGCTCACGATATGGGTGAGTGGTATAGAGAAAATAATAAAAAATGATTGGCATTATTGATTGTGGAATTGGCAATTTATCATCGGTAAAAAATATATTAGATTTTGTAGGTGTTGAATCAGTTATTATTGACGATCCTCACACAATAAAACTTATGGATAAAATTATTCTACCCGGTGTTGGATCATTCAAATTAGCTATGAGTAGTTTAGAAAATAAGGGTTTTATTACACCAATAAAAAAATTTGCACAAACAGAAAAATATATTTTAGGTATTTGTCTTGGTATGCAGCTTTTAGCAAATCAAGGTACTGAGTCAGGACTAAGTGAAGGATTAGGTTTAGTTGATGGTGTAGTTGATAAATTAGATTCTAAAAACCTAAGACTTCCACATGTGGGTTGGAATGGAATAAAATTAAATGAATCACACCCCATAATAGAAAATGTCAAAATTAAAGCAGATTTTTATTTTGTACATTCATTTGCTTTTAAAACAAAATTTAGTCATAATGTAATTGCATATACAAATTATGGAAGTGACTTTCCCTCTATAATTTGTAATGATAAAAAAAATGTTATTGGTATTCAGTTTCATCCTGAAAAAAGTCAAAAACAAGGACTCAAGATAATTGAAAATTTTGTAAATATTTAAAATGCTAAAAAGAAGGCTAATACCAACTCTTCTATTAAGAAACAATAGGATGGTTAAGGGTGTAAATTTTGATAATTACAGAGACACAGGTGATCCTGTAACAGCATCAAAGGTGTACAACTCTCAATATGTTGATGAGTTAATTTTTATTGATATTGATGCCACTAATGAGTCACGACCAACTAATAAAGAAATAATTAAAAATGTATCAAAAGAATGTTTTATGCCACTAACAATCGGTGGAGGAATAAAAACTGTGGAAGAGATAAGAGATTTACTTTTAGTTGGAGCTGATAAGGTTGTAATTAATTCTGCCGCATATACTAATGAAAAATTAATAACTGAAGGATCTAACATGTTTGGTTCACAATGTATTGTCGTAGGTATTGATGTAAAATTAGATAATGGAGAATATAAGCTTTATAAAAACTCAGGGAGAACTAGTGTGCACTCAAATTTAATTAATCATATTAAAAAGATGGAAGATTTGGGTGCTGGTGAGTTTTTTATAAATAATATAACAAACGATGGAATAATGAAAGGATATGACATAGATCTAATAAATTTTATTAATAAAAACACAACCCTTCCTGTAATTGCCTGTGGAGGAGCTGGAAATTTTCAGCATTTAGTTGATGCTTATAAAAATACGGATGTTAGTGGTCTGGCTATGGCAAGTATATTTCATTTTGGAGATAACAATCCTATTAGAGCCAGATTTCATTTAAAAAATAACAGAATAAAAATTAAAGAAGTTTAGCATATGAAGAAACTTATTTCATCTATTGAAAATGAAAATCTTGCTATTTATTTATCAAATCAGCTAAATAATTTTTTTCCGGATTCTAATAAAATTAATTTCAAATTAATCATTCCGATAGTTCAAAATGCAATAAAAAAAATTGAAATTTGTTTTTCTAAGATTAAGTTACCTTATTACAATTCAGGAATAAATACTTATTTTAATCATTTAAATGGAGATCATTATTGTTCCTTTTTATATCAAGTTTCTAGAATAGCATTTTTAGATGATAATCTAAATTTAGCTACTAAAACATTTCTTTTGAACAAATCACTGTTTGGAATCGATTTATTTTACACTGTTGAATTACCAAAATATTATCTTTTTGTTCATCCATTAGGAACGGTTCTAGGTTCAGGCGCAAAATATTCAGATTTTTTTGTTGTTTATCAGGGGGTTACTGTAGGCGCTAATTATCATGGAATTTATCCTGAATTTTCGAAAAAAACTATTTTGTTTTCTAATTCAAGTGTAATAGGTAAATCAAATATTGGAAGTAATTTTATTTTAGGAGCTAAATCATCCGTAATAAATAATGAAATAGGTGATAATTTCACTGTTGTTGGTAATCACCCTAACAACAAAGTTTTTAAAAATATTAATGATAGTATAAATAAATATTTTGATATTAATTAAAAATGAGTAATCGACTTAAAAATAAAATAATTGTTGTCACTGGGGGATGTGGATTAATTGGGCTAGAGATCATAAAAAAAATTAAAAATGATGGAGGTATATGCATAAATGCTGATATAAACATAAAGAATAATACAGACAATCAATTTTATTGCGATATAAATGATTCGAAATCTGTTGATTCTTTAATTAGTTATACAGTTGAAAAATACGGAAGAATTGATGGGTGGGTCAATAATGCTTATCCTAGAACTGCAGACTGGGGGAATAAATTTGAGGATGTAAAATTAGAGTCCTGGAAAAAAAATGTTGATATGCAATTGAATAGCATTTTTTATATATGTCAACAGGTTTTAAAAATTATGAAGAAACAAAAGACCGGAAGTTTGGTAAATATTTCATCAATCTACGGAATTGTAGCAAGTGATTTTACAATATATGAAAACACAGGAGGTATGACTTTACCAGCTGCATATTCAGCTATTAAATCTGGGTTGATAAACTTCACTAGATATCTTGCATCATATTATGGGAAACATTCTTTAAGGATAAATTGTGTATCACCCGGTGGAATTTTGGATAACCAAAATAATACATTTATTAAGAACTATTCAAGTAAAGTTCCATTAAAAAGATTAGGATATGCGAAAGAAGTATCTCCAGCTGTTTCTTTTCTTCTTTCGGACGAAGCATCATATATCACCGGACATAATCTCATTGTTGATGGAGGATGGACTTCCATATAATTATGTTGCATGAATAAAAAGATAGTTTTATACGCAATCAATAATACTTTTCATTGGTGGAAATTTGTTGGAAGATACTTATCAAAAAACCATGATGTTACAGTGATTACTGAACACAAAACATCAAGATTGTACTCAATGAAGAAAAGATTTTACTTTTTTTATCAAGAAGAAAGAATAATCTCTGAGTTTTCAGACTCAGAAATCGATAACATAATTGCAAGATGTAGGGTTTTAAGAAACATCAATAAAACTAAAGCTAAAAAAATGGTAATAGCTTATGAAAATGTGTTTCAGGAATTATTTAGTAAAAATAATTTCAGTAATATAATTAGTTTTCCGATTGATAGATATCCAATGGATGTAATGAATAGAGTGTCTAAAAGATATAATATTGATCATATTGAAATTACAGTTTCAGTACTAAATAATTTTACTATGCTATTAAAATTAGGTGAAATTGTTGAGCTTCCCTCTGAACTTAATAATGATGTGACTTATGAATCTGCATTTAAAGAATTAGTAAGTCCTAACTATGAGCCTGTGTATGTTGACTCAAAAAAAACTTATAATATTTTGAAGTGGATTTATATTTATTGCTATCAAAATTTGAGAGCAATAGCCTTTAAGTTTATTATGTTGCTCGAAAATGATTATTTAAATCTTCACTATTTAGATTCTCAAATGTTTCTGAAACATAAAGTAAGACTTAAAGATATCAGCGTCTTTAAATATATTGATAAGGGCTGCATCGACTCAATTAAAAATTCAAAAAAAATAAATGTTCTAATTGCCTTACAATTATTCCCCGAAGCATCAATTGATTATTGGGTTAGAGATATGGGTATTGTTGATTATGAAAATTTTTTAATTCACGTAGTTAAAAGCTTTTCAAAAAAAGGATATAACGTATTATTAAAAGATCATCCTCTTCAATTCGGATTTAGAACAGTTGAATTGATAAAAAGAGCAAAGCGTTTTGAAAATGTTTATTTTTTACCATATGAGTCAGATGTAAATTATATTATGAACTTTTGTCATATTTCATTTACAACAACTGGTACTATTGGGTTGCAATCATCTTTGAAGGGATTAATTTCCTTTGTAACACCCTCATATTATTCAAATAATATTGATTTTAAAATTTACAAAAATAAGGAGGATTTTGATTTTCACTTAAATAATCTAAACCTAGCTAAATTAGATGATGATAAATTGAAGTTGAGAAAAAAAAGGATAGTATCCCACATATATAAAACTTCTTTCAAAGGCAGCATATTATCTTTTTTTCAAAAAAAGAATTTTTTAGAAAATAATTCTTTAGTTTCACTAGTTGAGAACTTGAGAATCTACTTAAATAAAACGTAATGAAAGTAAGCATAATTACAGTTGTTTATAATAATGAAGATAGTGTTGAAGATGCGATTAATTCGGTTTTATCACAAAGCTATCAGGATGTGGAATTTATAATAGTTGATGGAAAGTCGAATGATGGAACTTTGGAAATAATTGCAAGATATTCAAGAAGCATTCATAAATTCATTTCTGAGAAAGATAAGAGTAATTATGATGCATATAACAAAGGTTTAAAATTGGCAACAGGTGAAATTATTGGTTTTTTAAATTCAGATGATTTATTTGACAATAAAGATGTTATATCTAATGTGGTTAAAGAATTTAAATTAAATGGGGATCTCGATATTGTTTATGGAAACATTCAATATGTAAAAAAAAATAATACAAATAAGATTGTAAGAAAATGGATATCATCACAATGGTATGATAATTTTTTTAATGATGGTAACGTCCCTCCCCACCCATCTGTTTTTATAAAAAAAAGAGTTTATGATATTTCAGGAAATTTTGATATTGATTTTTATTTAGCAGCTGATTACGAATTTATGTTTAGAGTCTTTCATGTTAAAAAATTTAAGTCTAAGTATTTAAATATGAATTTTGTTAATATGAGGCTAGGAGGTCGTACAAATCAGAGTTTGTCAAATATTTACAAGCAAAACAAAGATATTTATAACGTTTGGAAAAAATATAATCTTAGACCCCCATTTTTGTTTTTTGTTTACAGAATCTTTAAGAGATTAAAACAATTCATATAGATTGTGAATTATGTACAATAATTTTAAAACATACCCGTCTAAAAAGTTATCTGATGTTTTAATTATAGAACCAACTTTTCATGAAGATGATAGAGGAATAATATTTACCGACTATTTAGAGAGTTTTTTTAAAAATAATTTTAATCCAAGTCTAAGCTTTAATCATAGTAAATTTGCCACGAATAATGCTTGTGTATTGAGAGGAATTCATGGTGATTATGTTTCGCACAAGTTAGTTCAATGTGTTTATGGAGATGTTTTTCAGGTGGTAGTTGATTGTAGAAAAAATTCCTCGGATTATTTAGCTCACGAAATATTTTTATTATCTCATAAACAACCAAAAATGATATTAATTCCACCTGGATTCGGTAATGCATTTATGGTTACTTCAACTTATGCTGTCTACAATTATAAGCTTTCATATGATGGTGAATATAAAGATCATGACGAACAATTTACTTACAAATGGAATGACCCTAGAATTAATATACATTGGCCAGACATTAAGCCAATATTGTCTAACCGAGATAAATCATAAATTATGTTTTTAGTTACAGGAGCAACAGGTTTTTTGGGTAAAGAAATAATTAGACAACTTAATTCCTCTAAGATAGTTAAGCTCGGAAGATCAGTAAATTCAGATATTGTGTTTGATTTTGAAAAGGATAATAAAATAATTGCAGATAAATACCTTTCTAAAATCAATAGTATAATTCATGTAGCGGGCTTTGCTCATGTATTTTCAAAAAATGAAATTGTAAAAAATAAAATGAATAAGATAAATGTAGAGGGTACATTAAAGCTTATTTCATATGCTGATAAATTAAAAAAATTAGATAAGATTATTTTTATAAGCTCAGTTTCTGTTTATGGTATTGAATGCGGTATCGAAATAAATGAGAACTTTGAGACAAAACCTAAAAATTTTTATGGCGAATCAAAATTAAAAGCTGAAAAAATAATAATTGATTGGGCAAAAAATAAAAATGTTAAATTTTATATACTCAGATTACCATTAGTTGTTGGTGAAAATCCACCTGGTAATTTGGGCAAGATGGAGACTGCCATAAAAAAAAATAGGTTTTTTATTATTGATAATGGAAAGGCAAAAAAGAGTATGGTTATGGCAACTGATGTAGGAAAGCTGATATCAAATATTGAAGGAAAATCTGGTATTTATAATTTAACAGATGGGCATCACCCAAGTTTTTTAGAGATGAGCAAATTAATCAGTAAAAAATTTAAATCTAGAAATCCCATTTCAATACCGATAGGTTTAGCTCTAATGGCTTCTAGGTTTGGTACTTTCATATTTGGATCAAGATTTCCATTAAATATCGATACGTTAAAAAAAATAACATCTGATTTAACATTTAACGATACAAAAGCTAGAAAAGAGCTTAAGTGGAAACCAAAAATGGTAATTAAAAACTATTAAAAATGATTATAAACGATATAGATACTTTTTTAAGAAATAAAATCTTGAACAGAAATAGTTTTTTTCAAAATGATATTGAAAAATACAAGCCTTTATTAAGAAAAAACATTGAAAATTCGTCAATTTTGGTAATTGGAGGTGCTGGAACAATTGGTTCTAATTACATAAAACAAATTCTTTTATTTAAACCTAAAAGATTATTAGTTGTTGATATAAATGAAAATGGTTTGACAGAGCTTACTAGGGATCTTAGGAGTGGTTTTTTATTGGATGAAATAGAAGATTTTAGGACTTATCCAATTAATCTAAATGATTGTGTTTTTGATAAACTAATAAATAAAGAAGAAAATTTTGATGTTGTTGCAAACTTTGCTGCCCACAAGCATGTTAGATCAGAGAAGGATATTTATTCTATAGAAGGGTTAGTTAGAAATAATGTTTTTGGGGCAATTAAATTGGTGAAGTTATTGAATAAAAATAAACCTAAAATATTTTTCAGTGTCTCAACAGACAAAGCAGCGAATTCAGTAAATATAATGGGTGCTTCAAAGAGTCTAATGGAAAAGATACTTCTCTCTCAAAAAAGTATTTTAAATATAAAAACAGCAAGATTTGCAAATGTTGCTTTTTCAAACGGAAGTCTTCTCGATGGATTTATAAATAGAGTTAATAAAAAGCAACCAATTTCCTGCCCATACGATATAAAAAGATTTTTTGTAACGCCTGAGGAATCTGGTCAGATTTGCATGTTGGCAACTTATCTGGGTGAATCTGGAAATATTTTTTTTCCAAAGTTCGATTTTAATAGAGATCAAATATTTTTTAAAGATATTGCTGAAAAGTTTTTTAGTCATTTAGGATATACTTTAAAAGAGTGTGATAGCGAAAAAGAAGCAAAAGAATTTGACATAGAAAAATATAATTCTTACTATCCGATTTATTTTTTTAAATCTGATACATCAGGTGAAAAACAATATGAAGAATTTTATACTGACGAAGAAAGTGTCGACCTTTTAACCTATGAATCACTCGGCTTCATAAAAAAAGATTTAATAAATTTAAAATTAGATGAAGTTGTATCAGATTTTGAATATTTGTTTAATAGAAAAAATATTTCTAAATCCGATATTGTAAAGTCAATTGAAAAGTATGTTGAAGATTTTAACCATATTGAAAAAGGTAAAAGTTTAGATGAAAAAATGTAATTATGTATGATTTAGTTAAAAGATTCTTTGATTTTTTATTTGGTGTTATTGCAATTTTAATTTTGTTGCCATTATTTATTCCAATTGTAATTTTATTGAAATTAACCGACGAAGGCGAAATATTTTATTTTCAAGAAAGAGTTGGATATAAAAACAGACCTTTTAAGATTGTAAAATTTGCCACTATGTTAAAAGCATCACCAAATTTAGGTAGTGGCTTAATTACCTTAAGAGACGATTATAGAGTTACTAAAATGGGTAAATTTTTGCGAATGTCTAAAATTAATGAGCTTCCTCAAATTATCAATATTATTAAAGGAGATATAAGCTTCGTAGGCCCAAGACCATTAGTTAGTAGTATTTTTAAAAATTATTCAGAATCTTTGCAAAACAATATTTATAATGTTAAGCCAGGGCTTACTGGAATTGGCTCGATTGTTTTTCGAGATGAAGAAAAACTTTTTAGTAATGTAAAAACCGAAAATTATAATGATTTTTATAAAAGAGTAATAAGCCCATATAAAGGGAAATTAGAAATATGGTATCAAAAACACAGGTCTTTTTTTGTAGATTTCATGTTGATAGTCTTTACAGCATTTTCTGTAATTTATCCCAAACAAAACTTACACAAATTGTTTTTTAAAAATTTACCAGAAGAGATCAATTAAATTATGAATAAAGGACAAAAATTATATTCTAAAGCAAAGAAAATTATTCCTGGTGGTACAATGTTGTTTTCAAAGCGACCAGAATTATTTCTACCTGATCAGTGGCCCTCATATTACACCAAGTTAAAAGACTGTTATGTTTGGGACATGGATAATAAAAAGTATAGCGACTTATCTCACATGGGTGTTGGGACTAATTCTTTAGGTTATAAAAATAGTTACATTGATAGTAGGGTGATGGATACTGTAAAAAAAGGAAATATGTCAACCTTAAACTGCCCCGAGGAAGTTTATCTTGCAGAAAAACTTATCGAACTTCATCCATGGGCAGATATGGCTAGATTTGCTAGATCAGGAGGTGAGGCAAATGCAATTGCAATACGAATTGCTAGAGCTGCGACTGGAAAAGATAAAGTAGCTATTTGTGGATATCATGGATGGCACGATTGGTATTTAAGTGCTAATATTAACGAATCTAAAAATCTAAATGATCATTTACTACCTGGGCTTAGCCCAGAAGGTGTCCCCAAGGCTTTAAAAGGAACTATTTTGCCTTTTCAATACAATGATTTAGATGCAATAAAAAAAATTGTAACTGATAATCCTGATTTAGCGGCTGTAAAAATGGAAGTTGTGAGAAGTGAGGAACCAAAAGAGGGTTATTTAAAAGAAATTAGAAAAATTTGTTCTAAAAACAATATAGTCTTAATTTTTGATGAGTGTACGTCAGGCTTTAGAGAGACCTTTGGAGGCGTACACAAAAAATATGGTATTGAACCAGATCTCTGTATGTTTGGTAAAGCATTGGGCAATGGGTACGCAATAACTTCTGTTATTGGAAGGAAAGAAATTATGGAAGCAGCTCAAAATACATTCATTAGTAGTACTTTTTGGACTGAAAGAATTGGACCAACTGCAGCTTTGGCAACTCTGGAGGAAATGGAGAAACAAAAATCTTGGGAAATTTTAAAATTTTTTGGTAAAAAAATTAAAAATATATGGAGGAAAATGGAGAACGAGTTCAATATAAATTTGAATATTTCGGGTTTGGATCCTCTAGCTACATTTTATATAAATTCACCTAAATGGCTTGAGTATAAAACCTTCATTACTCAAGAAATGTTATCAAATAATTTTTTAGCATCTAACGTTGTTTATATGTCTACCAAGCATAACGACAAAGTGTTAAATAAATATGAAAATATACTATTTGATATATTCAACGATATCTCACTTTTTGAGAAAGAAAGGAAAGATATTAAAGACTGCTTAAAGGGACCAATTTGTCACTCAGGTTTTAAAAGATTAAATTAATAGTCATGGAATTTCTAAAGGAACTCATAGATTCTTTATATAAAAATATTGTAGCAGAATGGTGGATGTGGAGTATTGTTTTTATTACTTTATTGTTTCCTTTTTTTGTACCATCATCAAAAAACAGAAAACAAAAAACAAAAATTTTGTTCACTAAAAACTTTATTTCTGATTTTTTCTACGGTATTTTTGATTTACTTCATTTTTGGCATTTTTTCATAATAGTTCCTTTAAGTATTTTCTTGGGTAAATTTTTAGCTGATAATTTTGGATTTATAAGATTTGAATATATTGGAAGTCTTCCAGTTTATTTGCAATTATTTATTTTATTTATTGTTATGGATTTTAGTGTCTATTGGATGCATCGTTTTCAGCATTCTAATATTTATGCGTGGCAGTTCCACAAAACTCATCATTCGCAGAAAATTTTAACTGCACTAACTACATTTAGAAAGACCATTTTGGATAGAATCTTTGAACTAATAGTGTTGACATTTCCAGCATTCATTTTATCAGTAGATTATACTTATCCATTATACATAATTATGATAACTTATCTACATCAATTACTAATACATACAGATACTGGATATGACTTTGGTATTGTAGGAAAAATTATAGTTTCACCCGCATTTCATGAGCTTCATCATTCTATTCATAAAGATCATATGTATGCCAATTATGGTGGAGTACTAACAATTTGGGATAAATTTTTTGGAACCTTTATGCACTCAAATAAAAAACTTCAATATGGCGTACACAACGAAAAAATACCTGAAAATTTCTTTTTACAGATTTTTGTACCAATAACAGGTCTTTTTAAATTATTTAAATCAAAGAAAAAAAAACTATAATTTTTTTATTACATATTGTACTATTCCCCAGATAATTAACTCATTTTCTTCTCCGATTTCTATTGATCTATATGTTTTATTCTCAGGCATTAGATAAAATTTATTTTTTTCTTTTTTTATTCTTTTTACCGTAAATTCTCCATCTATCAGACAAACTGCTATCTTGCCATTTTCTGGGTTTTGTGATCGATCAATAACGAGTAAATCTCCATTATCTAACCCTGCTCCAATCATAGATTCACCACTAACTCTTGCATAAAATGTTGCTTCTTTATTTTTTACCAATTCCTTATCAAGACTTATTCTAACTTCTTTAAAATCATCTGCTGGTGATGGAAATCCTGCTGAAATGCCTTGTTCAACTAACCATTGA
>MDTG01404120.1_pt1 | contig 30197 bp, 26 predicted proteins | sample 811421 | NCBI WGS metagenome assembly MDTG01 (sample SAMN05326645, study PRJNA326480) | marine metagenome | isolation source: seawater | place: Pacific Ocean: South East | collected 2011 | reverse complement strand
TTTCCTACGTATTAAATTCTTTCTGCCATCACAAACGCTTATCGAAATGGGTTTTGGTATTTTCAGAGGCTAACAAAGGGATGTGTGTATTGGTTAGGGCGACCTGAAACTAAGAATCTTGAATATTTTAATGTGTTATAATACAAGGGAAAAAGTATCGGCCAGTTTAGCTCAGTGGGTAGAGCATCACATTCGTAATAGTAAGCTCCTCGCTTAAAAACCCATGTTTTCCGATATTTTATAGCATTTTCTACCTAATTATTGGGCTTTACGTATCGTTTACGTGGAGATATCATCCTACCATATTGAATATTGTGGATTATGGCGATGGCGACGGCGACACAGTCATACATAGATTTTGAGAGTTTTGATGACGGTGAAATAGCCATTTATCGTCGCCGCGATAATAAGGTTCCCACTTATCAAGCTCGCATCCTAGCTCCCAGAACTGCTGGGTATGTTATTCGTTCAGCACGAACCTCAAACCGCGATGATGCTTATGCTTTTGCTAAAGAGTTGAGGGATGACCTTAAATTTCGGCATCGTATGGGTGAGAACGTAAAATCTCGCCAAGCTAAAACTGTAATTTCTGAATATCTCAAATCTCAAGCCAGCCATAGTCGATTTGAAAATACTCAAGTCACTATTGGGAAACACTTCAACGCTTTCGTCGGTAACAAAAATATGGATGCGATTGATACCGCACTCATCGAGGATTATTTCGAGGAGCGCAAAAAAGCCGAACGCTATGGGCGAAAGTTAGCTTCCTCAACACTTAATAGTGAAGGGGGAGAGATAAGAAGATTTCTAAAATGGGCTTCAAGTAGGAAGTACATCAAAGCCATCCCAGATTTCAAAAAAGTTCCACTTAAAACGAAAGCTCGCCCAGCGTTTGATAGAACAGCTTATGAACGGCTTACTCGGAACGCTCGCCATTGGGTAAATCAAGCTGAACACTCAAGGGTTCGCCGAGATAGAGTATTGCTTTGGAACTACGTTCTCATACTCGCTAATACAGGTATTAGGGTGGGGGAGGCTCGTAATTTACAATGGCGCGATATTTTTAAGTCGGCGAACAGGATGGGAAACCAGTAATAGGTTTCCGAGTTGATGGGAAAACTGGTGTTAGAGAGGTTATCGCTCGCACCTCGGAAGTAAGAACTTACTTAGATCGCATTCGCCAGCTGCGCGTTGATGACTTGGGAGAAAACCCACCGGAGGAAAGTTTTATCTTTTGTCACCCCGATGGCTCGCCCATCGGTAGTTTCAAAAAAGGCTTCGCCTCGCTCATAAAACATTGTGATGTTGAGTTTGATAGAGATGGTAATCGTCGCACCCTCTACTCACTCAGACATACCTACGCGACCTTCAGAATTTATGAGGGTGTGAACCATTACGTATTGGCTCAGAACATGGAAACAGCGTGGAAATGATAGAGAAATACTACGGTCACACATCAACCTTGGCTCAAGCTCGCGAGCTAACGAAGACACAAAAACGTCAATCCGGTTCTTCGATTTTTGACTTTATAAAATCGTAATTTTGGATTAGGAAGATGGTGTGTTGCCACATTAGCTCATCCGGTAGAGCGCAGCATTCGTAATGCTGAGGTACGGTGTTCGAGTCACCGATGTGGCACCACTCTTTTTCTAATGTTTAGACTGATAAAGCCTTGTAGACTGTGTGAGGTGAGACACTAACAGCCTTACAAATCTTAGAGATAGAAACACCCTCAGAGCGTAATCTTTTTATTTCGTCTAACTTGGCTGATGGGGTGGGTTTACCACCTTTGTAGACACCTTTGGATTTAGCCTTTTCTATACCAATAGCCTGACGTTCCTTCCTCATCTCATTCTCAAACTCGGCGAATATCCCCACAAACTGGAACAGCATAGCGCCCATCGGCGTCTGGGTATCTATTCCTTGTTTGAAACTAAAAACATTTACACCGATATCTTTTAGCTCAGCCAACACGGTAACGAGGTGCTTCATAGAACGCCCGAGCCTATCCACGCTCCATACTACAACCTTCTCAAACCTACGAAGCCGAGCGTCACGGAGCATTCTTTTAAGCTGTTCCCTTTCATTCGTTCCTTTGGTTCCACTAATCGTCTCCCTATAAACCGAGACAATTTCCCAATCAGAACGCTGACAAAGTTGCTCTAATTCCTCGTACTGAGCCTCATCACTTTGATGATTTGTAGATACTCGTACATAGACAGCTACCTTCATTTTTCCCAATCCTTTCAGACACTTATCCCAGATTTTACCCTGGAATATTGGCTCAATCGGATGTCTGTGACTAGGGAAAATAACGAGTTTTCGTCACTTATTTTCAGTAACCCTGAGATAACGCTTCGATTTAGGTGATTTGACGTTATGTTTGTACTCGTACAAACATTAATTTTCCCCAAAAATTATTTTACGTATAATTTACGTGGGCATTTAGGCTTTTATAAGTCACTGTTTTAAAATGTTTATTTGGTGGAGTAGACTATTCGTAATGATGGGGTCATCTGTTCAAGTCAGATTAGCGGCACCATTTTTCTCTTCCAAAAAAAATTGTTAAGGGCAAACCAAAATTTAAATATAATGCAGACTAAAGCTAAATTTGTGTGAAGGTTAGAGTGCCAAGCCATTTTGTTGTTTGCTCTGTATGCACTCAGTATAGTTCCTAAGAGTTCGCTATGAACTCAAAGGGCTGCTTATATCTAAAGGCTAGTGGATTATGCGAATTGTCTCAAAAGGGAGTGGAAGTCCTAGAGAGAACAAATGCTTAGGTATGTCTCAGATTTTAATTGAATTCTTTAGCCCATGAATGTGCAGATTCCAATCAACAAAATAACTTTAATTCATAGGCCTTTTAAAATCGAAGCAATTACTTTTCGTGTAAATTTAGTTTCTATCTACACTTTTTACTCGCTTTATCATAAAAGTGGATATAATTAATTACAGTTAGCAAGAAATTAATGTTTGCCCCTCGAATTTAAATGTATTTAATTTTGTGTAAGTTAATTTTTTTATTTTTTACTAGTTTTGTAATTTTATGTTTGGCTTCTTCAAACGGAAATTCTAACTACATAATCGAAGTAATAAATTTTGAAAGTGATAGCCGTGGTTTTTCTAAGCCAGTTATCGCGTTGGTGGCAATCCCAAAACAAAATAAAGATAAATATCCTGTTATTATTACTCAGCATGGTAGCACCAGGGATGGCATAAATTTCTTGGATACTGGGGGTAAGACGGATGAATATTCGTCACGTGTTATTAGCGAGGGAACAAAACGCGGCTTTGCTGTGATTGCAATTGATGCGTTTTTTAAAACTGCATTGAGACCTTCACAGAAAAGTCGTTTTCCAAACGCTTTTCAATATGCGATTGATTTAAAAGAATTATTGGAAAAGGATGAACGATTCGATGCGGATAACATTTTTTACACTGGTTTTAGTTATGGAGCGCGTCAAGTTTTAAAATCTCTTGATGGTAGAGTAGACTACAAGTCAAATCAGTGGCGTGCAATTGCAGCTGCAGAACCAGGTTGCAACATAATATCAGAGCCAATTAAAGTACATTTTCCAATTATGATTATCAAAGGGGCTGAGAGCCATTATTATATAGAACCATGCAAATTCTTGGGCTCACTTATAGAGGCTTCAGGAGGAAGTTTGCAGTTTGTTACCATAAAAGGAGCAAATCACTTCTTCAGCTCAAATGGGGAACTTGTAAATGGTGTTGCTGTGAATGGATGTAGATATAATCCGGTCATAAAAAAAACAGATGGCACTATGGTTTTTGCAGATGGTACCGTAGCTTCGCGGGATCTCATAAAAAAAAGATGTTTCACGAAGGAAGCGGGAAAAGGAAAGAATAGAAAATACCTTAATATGGTTGTTGATACCGTGATAAGGTTCTTTGAAAAATCGAAAAAAAATTAACTTGAGACATTAGTTTTTAAGGACCCAGAGTAAATGTGCTTGCTTCACTTGAACAAAAATCTGTGGCAATTAATTTGAAATAATAAATTTGTTGGGGGAAAAATATTTTTGATATTACAAATAAACAGCTTGGAGTTTTTTAATTTTCGCCCTACCTCTTAAGTCAAGTCGCGATAAACTTCGAGTCTATGATCGATGGAAAACTTCATAATTATATTTCACATTATCGTCCTCGTTTTATGCTTGGTGATGTTAATAAAGCCCTCCAAAGGATGTATCGACCCCAGTTCCTTTATTGTATATTATTGGAATCGATTAAAATTTTTGCATCGAAAAAAAACAAAATCTTTTAAATAGTTACTTCAATTAGCCTATCATTCAATGAAATCAATATTGAAGGTCATGAATTTTATAGTGGAGCATATTTAGTGTGTTTTGATTTTTTGAATAGAGGACTCGGCAAAAAGCATGTAAGTATAATTCGATTATTTAATCCAACGGTTTAAATATTTTTGGGGTTTTTTGTTAATTCCATGGATGTGATAATTTGATCGTAGCAAGTACAAAGTATTAAAAAGTTAAAGAATAGCTAGGAAACATGAATTAAATAAGTAACAAGGAGAGAGTTATGTCTGCCGAAAAAATAAAAATAGAATTTGAGATCAACAGCGACTCCAGAGATTTTCTCGAAAATGTGCAGGGCCAATATAACCTCCCAGATCTATCAAAGACTATGCGATGTCTCTTAGATTTTGCGCAAACAGATGGAAACTTAGATCAAATTTTTAAACAAATTCGTTGCAATCGTTGTGGTTAAAGCGGCGCTGAGAGTTCAATCAAAAACTCTCAAAGTATTCTGGCAAAATTGATGGAACACGTATCTTATGGCAATAGGTACTGTACGATTAAGTGAAAAAAGCCTTAACTTTATAGTAATAAACCGCAAGGGTATCATATTTAGAGCCTGGTTTTGTGCCAGAAAGATGATTTCCCAATAGTTTAATGCAAAAGTACAATACAAATGCCTCCGTAAAAAAGGTGGAAAATTTAAAGTGTTCGCTATAACCAGCAACATGTCATCGAGTTAAAACTCTCAAGGAAAGTGTATGGATCAAATAGAGCGAAAGCAAAATAGTCGCAAAGGAATAGTTTTGTTTGTCGCAGGATTGGCATTTTTTGTTGTGGGTGAAGCGTTGGTAAAGTTACTGCACGAAGCTTATGGCACCACCCAAATTGTCTGGGCGAGATATTTTTTTCACTTCGTCTTTACGTGTTTGTTTCTTTCTAGCGGCAATATTTTGGCGCAGGCTAGATCGACGCGCCCTTTGTTGCACGTAGGAAGATCATTTTTGATGCTTATTGCCACAGCATGCTTCTTTTTCGCCTTAAAATTTCTGCCACTTGCTGACGCAATAGCAATTGTCTTTGTTGCCCCTCTTTTGGTAACTGCATTTTCGATACCCTTGTTAGGAGAAACTGTTGAATTCCGTCGTTGGTTGGCCATAGTAGTTGGTTTTGGAGGCGTAATGTTCATAATTCGCCCGGGAACGGATACTGTTATCTGGCAAGTTTTTTTACCCTTGGGCTCTGCATTTTGTTATGCATTGTACCAAGTTCTAACCAGGATAGCATCTAAAACTGATCACGCTAATACTAGTTTATTCTGGACATCTGCAATTGGAGTTGGGGTAACATCTTTGGCCGTTCCATTCTTTTGGACCATGCCTGATTTGCTTGGTTGGCTGTATATGGTGGCACTTGGTGGTTCGTATGGAATTGGTCATTATTTGTTGATTCGTGGTTTAGAAATTGCTCCTGCTTCAGTTGTTTCGCCGTTTCTTTATTCCCAAGTAATTTTTGCGGCAATTCTCGGTCATGTAATTTTTAATCAATTCCCAAATAATTGGACCTTGGTAGGTATAGCTGTCGTTGTGTCTTGCGGGTTATATATATGGCGGAGAGAGGCGGACTTGGTTCAAGTATCGAAGAGATAAACAAATCGATTTTTGAATTCACCTGGTTGGTATTCGCAAAACACTTTACTGGGTTTTTTCATTGGGTCATCCTGTCATTATTTTCTCTGAAATTATTTGCTGCTAAATATTGTTTTGGCCAGGGCTCAGTATAGCCCAATTCTCTTGCGGCATGATGAGACCAAAATGGATCATACAGATGTCCTTTTCCTATTGCACAAATATCGGCGCAACTTTCTGAAATGATTTCGTTAGCTTGCTTTCCAGTGGTAATGTTACCAACTGTAATTGTCGGAATATCAATATTATTTCTTATGGTTTCAGACAGTGGCGTTTGAAAAAGACCTGTCAATGGGGGTCGTTTTTCATGAGTAACATTGCCTGAAGATACGTCAAGTATATCTAATCCGACATCATTAAACATTGCAGCAATGGTTATTGCATCCTTAATTTCATTTCCCCCCTTTACCCAGTCTACCGCAGAGATACGGGCCGATATTGGTTTTTTTTCTGGCCAAATGGTGCGCACTGCTTGATAGATCTCCAAGGGAAATTTCATGCGATTCTCAATTGAACCACCATAAATATCATCGCGATGATTTGAAAGCGGTGATATAAATGAAGACAACAGATATCCATGCCCACAATGTAGCTCTATCATGTCAAAACCGGCTTTGTCAGCACGTTTGGCTGCAGAAACAAATGCATCTTTTATTGAAGCCATATCGGCTTCGTTCATTTCTCGCGGAGCATTGGTGTTTGGGCCGAAGGGTATAGCGCTGGGTGCAAGCATTTCCCAATGGAGATGATTTGGCAGGGGATTAGTTCTTTCCCAGCTAAGAGGATTACAACCTTTCCGGCCGGCATGCCCCAGTTGTAGCGCAATTTTAGCCTCAGAGTTTTGGTGAACAAAATCAACAACGCGCTTCCATGGTTCTATGTGCTTGTCGTCCCATATCCCCGCATCTCCAAGCGAAATGCGGCCGTTTGGAGATATTTGCGTCATCTCGGTACATATAAGACCAGCGCCCCCTAGTGCACGGGCCCCTAAATGAGCGATATGGAATTCATTGGGCGTCCCGTCTAGATCTTTTGCAGAATACATGCACATAGGCGACATCATTATCCGATTTTTGAATGTTATTTCACGCAAGGAAAAAGGTGTGAAAAGTGGTGGTATAGTTGTGTCTTTGCTCATGATTGTTTTCCAAAGGCTATAAAAAAAAGTATTCATTTGACAAGTACTAACAAAAGTTATGTCAATAAATGCACATGAATTCGGTACAAAGCATTATTGAGAATAGCTTTAGAGTATGTTTAAGTGCATAAATGATAAATCACATAAATGAATTTAATGGCAAGGGTTATCCAGATTTGCATGATCATTTGTCTGTCCTGGATGAAGCAGGACTTTTAATTCGCATAGATCACTCTGTAAATAAGGATACCGAGTTAATGCCACTAGTGCGTTGGCAGTTTCGTGGGGGAATTCCAGAAACAGAACGCAAAGCATTCCTATTTACAAATGTGGCTGACTCGAACGGAAGATCGTACGACTTCCCCTTGGCTGTGGGGGTGCTCGCAGCGTCAAAAAAGATTTATAGCACTGGTATGGGCGTTCCTATTGAGTCCATAGGTAGTCATTGGAAACATGCATTAGAAAATCCTATTGCCCCTGTGAGAGTGGATGAAGCCCCTTGTGATGAAATCGTGTTAACTGGCAGTGATATATTGGGGGAGTTTAGAGGTCTAGACTCTCTGCCAGTACCCATTTCGACCCCTGGTTTTGACTCTGCCCCCTACTTAACTTCCACTAGCTGTATAACGGTCGATCCTGACTCCGGTATACAGAATATTGGAACTTATCGTGGAGCCCTGAAGGGATCAGATCGAATTGGTCTTAAGCTCTTTTCCAACCTTCGTCAGGGCGCGCACCATCACTGGCTAAAATACCGTAGACTAGGACAGCCTATGCCAATTGCCATGGTTATTGGGTGCCCGCCAGCAATTTCTTATGTAAGCCCACAAAAAATAAAGGCTGAAACTGATGAGATAGCTGTAGCAGGTGCATTGGTTGGAGCACCAATTAGGGTTAAAAAAGCTATTATGTCTAACCTAATGGTTCCGGCTGACGCAGAGTTCGTCATAGAGGGATTAGTTGATATCAATTTGATGGAACCAGAAGGACCATTTGGAGAAAGCCACGGTCATATTAATTTAGAAGAATATAATTTCATCATCAATGTTACGGCAATAACCCACCGTCATAATGCAATTATGAGCTCCATAATCAGTCAAGTTACTCCATCTGAGTCAAGTGTCATTAAGCGTGTTGCAATGGAACCAAAATATCTAAATCACTTGCAAGATAGACTTGGAATTAAAGGCCTTAAGGCAGTTTCTATGCATGAGCCGTTAACTAATATTCGGCGTGTTGTTTTTCTTGTTTTTAAACGGGAGATACCGTCAACTGAAATTTGGAGAGCAATGTATGGCGCCTCTGCTGTTGATTCCGCGGTAGGAAAATACGTTATTGCTGTTAATGATGATATTGATCCAGAAAATATAGATGCAGTCCTTTGGGCGCTTTCTTGCCGATCAAATCCCGCTCTTGATACCCATAAATTGTTGCACCGAGATAGAGGCCATGGGCCCGCTCTTGAGAGAGGAGGAGGCGAGGACGCATCGATCCTCATCGACGCTACACTCAAAGGGAATATGTCACCTTTAGCTTTACCTAAAAAAGAGTATATGGTGAAAGCGAAAAAACTGTGGCATGATCTTTGTTTGCCCCCGCTGCGGCCTCAGACCCCTTGGTTTGGATATGGTTTCGGTGATTGGGTGGAAGAATGGGATTAAGGAACACTGCGTGCAAAACAAGTAGGATTTTTGAAGGTGACCGAATAATTTATAGAATCCAAGGTGCAGATTTGGAAGCAACAATTCTTTTAAAAACGCAAAAAATAAAAAGTTGAGAGAGGTATTAGTGATCCCTACTGAAGATTTGAAAAAAGTGTTGAGTATCGCAGATGAGGCGATGATAGAAAATCCTGATGGAACAATACGCCTCGTTGCAACTGAGTGCAGAGATTGCGGGCAGCGCGTTTTCCCACCTACCGAAGTTTGCCCGGAGTGTATGTCAGAAAGTATTAAATTTTTCGAATTATCGGAAAAAGGAACTCTGTATTCTTGGTCTGTTGTTCATGCCGCTCCAAAAAATTGGATCACACCGTATATAGCTGGTTATGTTGATATGCCAGAGGGTGTGAGGGTATTTGCTCATATAGTAAATGTTGATCCTGAAATACTCTCCTTTGATATGCCTGTTTCGGTTTGTAAGGTTACTATGGGACTCGATCCCGATGGGAAATCAATTGAAAGCTATTCTTTTGTTCCAAGTATGACAGGAGAAAATTGATGCGTGAGGTTGGAATTATTGGTGCTGGGATGGTTCCATTTGGGAAATATCCTCAGAGAACGCTCGCGGAAATAGCCTGGCCTGCGGTTAAGGCAGCTCTCGAGGATGCAAATGTGCCAAAGAGAGATATTGGGGCAGCTTATTGCGGCACAGCGCTTGGCGGTATGATGTCCGGACAAAGAATTCTCAAGACACTTGGAATTACAGGATTGCCGATAGTCAACATTGAAAATGCATGTTCAAGCTCATCTACTGCATTTCGTGAAGCGTGGATATCCGTTGCAGCGGGGATCTATGACGTGGTGTTAGTAATAGGTGTAGAAAAACTTACTAAGTTTGGCGGAGGTACTTTACCCCTTGAAAAAGAGGATTTTGAGGTTGCCCATGGATTGGTGATGCCGGCACTCTATGCAATGCGAGCTCAACGTTATATGCATGAATATGGGCTTACTGAAAATCATTTGGCTAAAGTCTCAGTGAAAGCGCGGGCGCACGGACAGTATAATCCAGATGCGCAAATGCGTGAGACAACTACAGTCGAGGCGGTAAAAAGTTCAAGGCTTGTAGCAGACCCGTTGCGACTATTTCATTGTTGTCCATCTGGAGATGGAGCGGCAGCAGTTGTGATTTGCGCGGCAGATAAGTTGGCACATTACGGTGGTGTGCCTATTCGAGTCATAGGTTCAGAAATTAATTCAGGAAAATATATGACCGGATTTCGTGATATGACTTCGCCCGAAATTACACTGCGCGGTGCGGCTCAGCTTTATGAAGAATCAGGTATAGGCCCCTCAGATATTGATCTAGCAGAGGTTCATGATGCTTTTTCTATTGCCGAGTTGTTATACTACGAAGCGCTTGGTTTTTGTAACAAAGGTGAAGCAGGACGCATGATCGATCAAGAAGAGACATTTGTTGGTGGAAAAATACCTGTGAATCCGTCAGGAGGATTGCTGTCCAAAGGCCACCCGATTGGAGCAACTGGCGTTGCACAAATTGTTGAGGTTGTGCGACAGCTTAGAGGACATTGTGGCAGCCGTCAGGTAGAGGGCGCGAAGGTTGGTATGACGCATTGCACTGGAGGCGGAATCTCTGGATTTGATCATGGTGTCTGCTCCATTCATCTTTTTGCGCGTTAGGAGACCGGCGGGTTATGGGTGCTAAATTGTTTGGAGCGCGAGTTAAGCGTCTTGAAGATCCACTTCTACTAACCGGTCGTGGTGAGTACACCGATGATATTTTGTTGGATGATTGCCTGCATGCAGTTTTTGTCCGCAGTCCGTTCGCACATGCTAAATTTACAACAATCGAAAAAGAATCAGCGGAAAAGTTACCTGGAGTGCACGTAGTTTTAACACTTTGTGATTTTCCATCAGATGTTCAAGATAATACCTTAATACTTTTGTTGCCTAACCCTGCGATCAAACAGCCTTTGATGCCTCATTTGCTTGCAAAAAATGAAACCACTTTTTGTGGGCAGGCAGTAGCAGTTGTGATAGCAGAAACTCGACATATCGCTGAAGATGCTGCAGCTTTAGTGAGTGTTGATTGGCAGCCTTTGCCTGCAGCTTCCGATGTAAAAGATAGCTTGCAAATGGGTGCTGCCACTGCGCATGAAAATTCTCCAGATAATGTAGCAGCATTCTTCAAAAGTGAGTATGGAGATGTTGATTCTGCATTTTCAACCGCGCATTGCATCGTATCAGAAACTATAAAGCATCATCGAGGCGGAGGCCATTCGATGGAAGCACGCGGCGTATTAGCAGTGCATAATTCTGATGAGGGTCGAACTCAAATTTGGTCATCCACCCAAACACCACATCAAGTAAAGAGGTGTATAATAGGTGTATTGGGTTGGGATGAAAATGAAATTGATGTAATTGCTCCTGATGTTGGTGGTGGGTTTGGACCCAAAGCAATGTTTTATAGTGAGGAGGCTGTAATTCCTTTCGCTGCCCGCAAATTGAATCGTCCAGTAAAATGGGTTGAGGACAGGCGCGAACATTTTTTGTGTGCAAGTCAGGAACGGGATCAATATTGGGATGTGGAGGCTGCATTTGATGGGGATGGAAAGCTTACGGGTGTGAGAGGAACAATGATTCATGATACAGGGTCGTATATCCCTTGGGGTATTGTGTCGCCGCTCATTTCTGCAACTACAGTTCCGGGTCCTTATATATTGCCAAATTACAGAATGGAGACGACTGTTGGTTTCACAAATAAAATTCACGTAACTCCTGTTCGAGGTGCAGGTCGTCCCCAGGCAGTTCTAACAATGGAAAGGTTGATGGATAAAGGTGCTAAAGCACTTGGCCTGGATGCGGCAGAATTGCGGCGTCGGAATCTTATTCCAACAGAATGGATGCCGTATAAAGTAGGATTGGTATTTCGTGATGGAAAACCTGTTACCTATGATTCTGGGGATTATCTGCGGGCCCAGTCGGAGGCCCTGGAAAGAATAGACTATTCTGGCTTTCAATTAAGGCAGGAAGCAGCCTTATCAGAAGGTCGTTATATTGGTATTGGTATTGGTAATTATGTAGAGGGCACCGGGCTCGGTCCTTTTGAAGGGGCGACTGTGCGCATTGGTCCGAGTGGTAAAATTTTCGTGATGTCGGGCGCTGCGCCGCAGGGGCAAGGACATAAAACCACCATGGCACAAATCGCTGCAGAAAAATTTGGTGTCGGAGTAGATGATGTAGAAGTTGTGCTAGCCGATACATCCAGAATAGCTCATGGAGTTGGAACTTTCGCAAGCCGAATCGCCGCAAATGCCATGCCTTCTGTGCATCTCTCTGCTCTTGAGGTGCGGCAAAAGGCTATTAAGGCTGCGTCACATTTATTGGAGGCTGCAGTTGAGGACATTGAAATTGACGCCGGAAAAGTATTTGTAAAAGGAGTAAATGAATTATCAATGAGTTTGGCGGAGCTTGCTCATAAGGTAGCCGGTTCGCCTGGCTTTGCTCTACCTAAAGATATAGAACCTGGTCTCGAAGCAACAAATTATTTTTCTCCTTCACAATCAGCATATTGTAATGGCTGTCATGTTGCAGAGGTAGAAGTTGATATTGAAACGGGTAAAATTGATATATTGCGTTATGTAATTAGCCACGATGCAGGAAACTTGATCAACCCTTTGATAGTTGACGGCCAAGTCCAAGGTGGATTAGCTCATGGGGTTGGTAACGCACTGTATGAGGCTCTTTATTTTGATGATGAGGCTATGCCGCTCACAACAAACTTTGGTGAATATATATTGCCTGCAGCAGAGAATGTACCAAATGCAGAATGTATTCACATTGAATCGCCCTCCCCTCTGAACCCACTTGGAGTAAAAGGAGCAGGGGAGGGTGGCACCATTCCAGCAGCAGCAACTATTTTATCAGCGGTGGAAAACGCTTTAACACCATTCAATATTCACTTAACGAATATTCCCATTAGACCGGATCATTTAGTGTCAGAAATAGCCAAAAGTCGAGCATCATGATAAAGCATGAGAATTGTCGAGTAGGGCCACTTAATGGCATAAGAGTGCTTGATTTTACTCAGTTCTTAGCAGGACCATTCGCAACTCAAATACTTGGTGATTTGGGGGCAGAAGTTATTAAGATTGAGTCTACCTCGGGTGATTGGGCGCGCACTTTACCGCCGCATTTTATCGGAAATGAGAGTTGTTATTATCTCTCAATTAATCGAAGTAAGAAAGCCATTGTTATAGATATGAAAAAGCCGGAGGGTTTGAACATAGTAAAACGCCTATCAGATGACAGTGATCTTATTTTTGAAAATTTTAGACCTGGGGTTTTAGATCGGCTTGGTCTTGGTTGGGAAGAACTATCTTTCCGTAACCCTCGGCTTGTTTGGGCGTCAATAAGTGGGTTTGGGCAAAATGGACCGTATAGGGATCGACCAGCGTATGATATGATTGTGCAGGCAATGTCTGGAGGGATGAGTATGACCGGGGAGCGTGGTGGGGCTTCCGTTCGAGCCGGAATTCCTTTGGGTGATCTCTCTGCTGGTTTATATGCTACAATAGGCGCCCTAGCGGCTTTTGAAGAGCGCAGAAATACCGGTAAGGGAAAGTTTATAGATGTTTCTATGTTAGACTGTCAGGTTGCAATGACAAGCTATCAGGCGGCTTACTATCTTCATTCAGGTGAAAACCCGGGGCGTCAAGGAAGAAGTCACGACTCAATTCCGACATATCGTTCTTTCCCTGCAGCAAACGGAACCGAGTTAGTTGTCACTGCTAATACCGAGCGAATGTGGAAAGGGATGTGCGTTGCACTTGGTTGTGAGGGTTTGATTAAGGATGAACGATTTTTGACAAATCATAAACGGTTTGCCAATCGCAGTGAACTGTGGCCCATTCTGGAGTCTGCTTTTGCAAAGAAGGAGGCGAAGGAATGGGTTCCATTGTTACTTAAGCATGGTGTTCCTGTAGGTGAAGTAAATCAGCTGTCAGATACCTTCTCTGATGAACAAGTAATAAGTAGGCAGATGCTTCTTCCTTTGGAACATCCGAAAGGAGATACGGTTCGGGTTGCTGGAAACCCGTTGAAATTTCCTGGGATGGTAGAAGGCAAATATCGGTACCCGCCTAAATTGGGAGAGGATACCCGTGATGTAATACTTCAAACACTTGGCATGTCTGTAAATGAATACGAAGATTTGCGCAAACATGGTATCGTGGCAGAAACCGCTGATCTTGTTAAATAGAAAGGGATTGATGAGTAATATTTATAAATTCGAGCAAGATGGATTGATTGGAAGGCTTACTCTCACCCGACCAGATAATGGAAACATGCTCACATTGCAGGCTGCTGAGCAAATAGCAAATGTTATTTCTGAAGCAGGTTTAAATCCAAATTGCAATGTCATAGCTGTTCGTGGAGAGGGAAGTGATTTTTGTAAGGGTCGTGATCCGCATGGCGCTCCGGAAGGAAAGCCATCAACTGCAATTGAAATGCGCGAGGCACTAGTTGAACCTTTGCTAAGTGTTTATGCAGCTATTCGCGCTTCTGAAGTACCGGTGGTTACTGCCGTTCAAGGGGAAGTGACAGGTCTTGGTTGTGGCATTACAGCAATCAGCGACATAACTATTGCCGCGGATAATGCAAAATTTTCAACACCGGAAATGCGTGCTAATTTACCACCAACACTCGCTATGTTAGCACATCTGGATCGAATTCCCCCGAAAGCCCTTATGCATATGGTTTATTCTACTAGTACCATAGACGCACAACGTGCAGTATCAATTGGTTTAGTAAGTGATGTGGTTGCCCTTTCTCAACTAGAAATTTCAATGGAAAGTTTATTAAACAGAATTTCTAATTATGAACGCCCATCTATTGTTACATGTAAAAAATATTTACAACGGGCTAAACAAGTTGATTATCAGAATGCGAACGACCTCGCCGGAAATATGTTGGCAGTAGTTTTGTCCTCTAGAAAATAGTATTTAATTTGGTCCTCCATATTTTCCTGGTTCCCATAGTTCATCTGATTGTCCGTGATTGTTGGCCTGCCGTGCCATCACAAACATGAGATCGGATAACCGGTTTAGGTAAGCTAAGGCAAATTTATTCACTGGCTCATTTTCTGAAAATTCAACAGCTGATCTCTCTGCCCGACGTATAACAGTTCGAGCTAAATGAAGCCAAACTGCGGAACGCTCTCCACCGGGAAGAATAAAAGAGTCGAGTGGTTTTAGCTTTGAATTCAGAAAATCAATCTCAGTCTCAATACTTGTAACCTGATATTTTTTTATTCTCAATTTCCCATCACTCGCACTACTTCCAGGGCATGCAAAATCCGCTCCTAGGTCACAGAGATCATTTTGAATTTTACGAATAAGGTTTTTGAGATGTTTATTTTTTGTGCCCAGCGCTGTATTGGCCAGACCTAATATAGCATTGGCTTCATCTACATCGCCCATGGCCATGAGGCGTGGAGTGTATTTTGCTACTCGTTTACCATCTATTAAAGACGTTTGCCCACCATCACCACCACGAGTGTATATCTTATCAAGCTTAACCATGAAATTTAGGTCCTTTTGCAAAGTTTAAAATATCGCCAATCATTTATCTTAATAAAATAGTATTTTTAGATAATAGAATTATTATACATTAATCGCTCTAGATGTCTTTTTTGTCCAAAATACTTATTGTGCCGACGAGAAATTTACCCCACAGCAAATATGCTTAGTTTGCGATTTTAAAAGGTAAAAAACATACGTACACTCACACTCGAAACGATTCCAAGTGTTTAATTTTTTGTGAAAGGTGTAGAATTATTTAAATTTTGCTCTGAATAAACAGGCCATTCTCTTTAAAAATCAATTTTAATACTGTGCGACTAAATATTTCTTGTAAGCTGTAAATTTTTAACAGACGTAAATTTAGTACAAAACAAATAATCTGATATGATCTTAAGGAATTTTCCCTGAGGTTTCTGTGTTTATTCTTTTAGAAATCGCGACAATAATAGCCCCCCTGTTTGTTATGGCTGGAATTGGTTTTGTATGGGGCCGATCTGGAAGACCATTTAATACAAATACGATCGGCGGTCTTGTAGTAAACTTTGCCGTTCCATGCTTGATTTTTTCCACCCTCACTCGACTGCAAGTTTCGATAAGTGATTTTGCTACGGCGGCTGGGATTTTTTCTATTGCGGTGGCATTAAATATTTTTTTTTCAACCTTATTGTTGCGAATATCGAGGATAGAAATTGGTGCTTTCCTTCCGACAACGGTTTTCGCAAACAATGGCAATATGGGATTGCCCCTGTGCTTTTTTGCATTTGGAGAGAAAGGTCTCGCATTAGGCATCAGTATGTTTGTTGTCTCCGCAACCGCAAACTTCTTTTTAGGGATCTCATTTGCATCGCGTCGTCTCGTTTTAAGGGAAACCGTTTTGGCCCCACATATTTACGTTGTGCTCGCTGCACTTTATTTTTTATTCATTGGCGTAGATCCGCCATCTTGGCTTTCAAATACAACTCGAATTCTCGGAGGAATGTCTATTCCATTAATGCTTATCGCGTTGGGTGTCTCCCTCGCCCGATTAGAGGTTCGCAAGGTTTTCCAGAGTCTTTATTTAGGCAGCTTTCGCATAGGATTTGGATTTTGTGCTGGGTTGGTGCTGGCATGGGCTTTTGACCTAAGCGCTGCCGCCCGTGGCGTTCTTATTTTGCAGTGCGCTATGCCCTCTGCAGTGTTAAACTATATAATTGCTGCTCGATTTGGAAGAAAAGAAGACGAGGTTGCAGGGGTAGTGGTAGCGTCCACTATTCTCTCGCTCGCAACATTACCAATAATAATCTACGTTGCAATTCATGGATTTACCTAATGGTTCAATTTTCCCAACTCGCCGCCATTATGTTACCTGTTTATATAATGATAGCGATAGGTTTTTTTTGGACACGTAGTAATCGGACGTTAGATACAGATCTAATTGCGACCCTCGTTAATAAAATCGGGCTTCCTTGTTTAATTATAGCTATATTCTCAAGGATTGAAATTAATATAAATGAAACACAAAAATTTGTACTAGCCTCAATATTAGTTGTACTTATCGGAGGGGTGATTAGTGCAATTCTTGTTCACTTATTTAAATTTTTTTCTAGTTCTTATCTTCCTGTAATGACATTTTCCTTGACTGGTAGCTTAGGACTTCCGCTTTCTTTACTTTCCTTTGGTGAAAAGGGGCTTGCATATGGGTTAGTGTTTTTTACAGTTACCACGATCGGCACTTATAGGGGGGGTGGGGCAACTGCAGCAGGCAACCTATCATTCGATAAGCTTTCCCGCGAACCGGTAACCTGGTCAATAATAGTAGCAGTTTTCCTGATATGGCCTGGTTTTAGCTTGCCCAAATGGATAATTGATACAACTTGGTTGTTGGGTGCAATAGCTATTCCGCTTCAGCTTTTAGTTACTGGTAGTTTTCTTGGGAGGATTGAGTCAAAGTTTCATTATCGGACAGTTATTGTTTCCATTGTACAATTATTTGTTGGTTTTATTTTAGGAATTCTGGTTGCTGAACTTTTTCACTTAAGTATGACGGCTCGGGCAATTTTGATTTTGCAAGCGACAATTCCGGTTATAATATTGAATTACATATTTTCCATAATTTTCAAGTGTGAGTCGACTGATGTAGCGGAAATGGATTATGTTTCAACTATTATTAGTGCTCTTGTACTTCCATTAATTCTTGCTTGGTTAATAAATAATGGCTGACAACGTTATGTTAATTTTAAGATAAAAAATACAAAGCCATAACCCTTAGGTTCGTGTGTGGTCAGTATTCGAGATATACCTCCAGCCAAGCCCTTCCCACAAAGGGTGCTTATATGTTTTGGTTAACTAGAAAGAAATTGTGACTGGTATTATGATGGTATTGGCATGACTGACCTTCTTACTGGAGTGCGCGTTCTTGATCTCACTAATGTGCTTGCGGGACCATTTTGTTGTAGTCAACTTGCATATTTTGGTGCAGAGGTCATCAAGATTGAACCCCCTGGGCGCGGTGATTTAGCGCGGCAATTAGGCGCTGACACAGATCTAAACTCAAAGGATATGGGTGCATCCTTCTTAGCTCAAAATGCTGGAAAGAAATCTGTCTCGATCAATCTAAAAGACACACGTGGCAAGAACCTGTTTTTTCAACTCGTCGCAACTGCAGACGTAGTAGTAGAAAATTTTCGACCCGGCGTAATGAAAAGACTGGGGCTTACTTGGGAGAGTTTAAAGACTAAAAATAATAAATTGATATATTGCGCTATATCAGGGTTTGGCCAGAATAGTCCATGGTCGAATAAGCCTGCCTACGATCAGATTGTTCAAGGTTTATCTGGTTTGATGTCAATCAACGGAGCAGCAGGACAAGCTCCATTGCGTGTGGGGTATCCTTTAGCTGACACTATAAGTGGATTGACCGCAGCATTTGCAATCTGTGCTGCCTTAAATAAAAAAGAGGCATCTTACATTGATGTTTCTATGTTGGAGTCATTATTAGTAACAATGGGTTGGGTGATTTCGAATTGGCTAATTGCCGGAGAAAAACCTACACCCCAAGGCAACGAAAACCCGACCTCTGCCCCGTCTGGAACTTTTCAAGCACAGGATGCTAAAATTAATATCGCTGCAAACAAAGAAGAACAATGGCGGATACTGGCAAACTACATCGGAAGAGATGATTTGCTCGAAGATGTTAAGTATTTGACTCGCGAGGATAGAAAAAAAAATCGTTCCGCTTTGAACATAGAGATTGAGTCCGCTATTTCTATGTTTAGAGCTTCAGATTTGGCTGAAGCTCTAACGCTGCGTGGTGTGCCGGCGGGGGTTGTTATGGAAGTTCCAGACATTCTTAAACATCCGGTTATTGCAGATAGCGGTTTTCTCACCGAATTTGAAAATGTACCTGGGATTGGTCGCAATCTTAAGACGGTCAGTACAGGCGTTAAGATAAATAATAAGGCGCCTTTTACCAAAACTCCTCCACCTGAACTCGGGCAAGATAACTCCAAGGTTTTCGGAGAACTAGGTATTGACTTGTCCGCGCTAAATGAACTCAAAAGAAGCGGTGTGATATGAGAGCTAAGAGACCAAGTTCAAAATCAGATGTAAGAGATTGGTGGGAAACATCAATCATAGATATGGAACCAAATAAGATCTCGATACGGGGCCATGAAATTGAAAAATTGATTGGAACAGTCAGTTTCACCCAGATGATTTGGCTCATAATAACAGGTGAGTCTTTAAATGGTTTTCGTGAGAGGTTATTGGAGGCTGCTCTCGTTTCCGCTGTTGATCATGGTCCGCAGGCGCCGTCAGTAGCTGCTGCGCGAATGGCAATCAGTTGCGGAGTTAGTATTAATAACGCGCTAGCTTCAGGCGTAAATATGCTCGGGGATATTCACGGCGGAGCGGGGCAACAGGCGTTGGAGCTTTATAGAAACATAGCTGATCAGATGGACGGTGATGAGGATTTAAATTGCGCTGTGACTGATGGGCTAAATAAATGGACTCTGGTCAATGGAAGATTTGTACCCGGCTTCGGACACCGATTTCATAAAAAACAAGACCCCCGTTCTCCTCGACTTATGGAGCTTGTAGATCAAGCAATAATAAATGGTGATATTTCCGGACGTTTTAAAAAAATAGCTCAGACAGTGGAGATGGTTTTGGCAAAACAAAAGGGCAAACCTATTCCAATGAATATAGACGGTTCAACTGCAGTAATATTCGCTGAACTTGGCTGTACGCCAACCATTGCTCGTGGATTATTTTGCCTGTCGCGATCCGTTGGCATTCTTGCCCACTCTCACGAACAATCACAACAAGGAGAGCGTAATAAAGGTCCAACTCCACCCAAATATCTTTGGAAATACAGTGGATGAAATTATTTGCACTTTATTTGACTGATCGTTGTAACTGCCCTCTGAAGCACATTTCCTCTGGCCTGATCGAAAATTAGTAGTCCGTGCTGGTGTGCGAGCAAGTTTTATCAATCCGTTCTTAAAATTTTTAAAAATTGGTGAGAGTAAATTATTTAGAGTATTTTACATTCTACTTGATTTTTCATTAAATCAAAGCTTCAATGAAGAAAAAGATCCATTTAGGATATAATTGGAGAAAGAAATGTTTCCACGTAATTTCTGGTATGTAGCCGCATGGGATAATGAGGTGCGACGTCAGGAGCTTTTCCGCCGCACTATTTGTGGAGAACCAATTGTTTTCTATCGCAAAGAGGATGGCTCTCCCGTTGCTCTAGAAGATCGTTGTTGCCATCGTCATATGCCCTTGTCAGATGGTGTATTAAAGGGAAGCAATGTGGAATGTCTGTATCACGGGTTGATTTATGATCCCTCGGGAGCATGCATTCATATTCCGAGTCAATCTCGTATTCCACCGGAAACCGGAGTAAAATCCTATCCGGTTGTAGAAAGATACCAATGGATATGGATATGGATGGGTGATCCATCAGTTGCCAACCCTGATGATATAGAGGATTTTCACTGGATGGATGACCCGGAGTGGCGTGCAAAAGGTACTCGTCTACAACTCGATGGAAATTACCAATTGCTTGTTGAGAATTTACTAGATCTGACGCATTTGCAATTTGTGCATCCTACAACACTTGGAACTAATGCAATAGCGAAAGAACCGATTAAAACTGAACGAGAAGAAAATCTTGTTCGCGTTACTCGCTGGATACCTAATTCGCCACCCCCTCCTTTCTTCCAACGGGCAGGAGGCTTCGAAGCGGATTTATTAATCGATCGTTGGCAAATCATTGAATATACTCCTCCAGCTTTTGTGCGTCTTGATGTTGGTGGTGCGCCGACAGGAACAGCATCCATTAATGGAGATAGGTCTTCTGGAATATCAATGCGTAATCTTAATGCAATAACTCCTGAGACTGAGACCAAAACACATTACTTTTGGGCTCAAGCCCATAATTTTGCTATTGATGATCCAAGCGTAACTGAGCTTTTATATCGTCAGGTATGGACTGCATTCCAAGAGGATTTGTTTGTAATAAAGAAACAGCAAGAAAATATAATTGCTTTTGAGAATTCTCTGCCACCGCAAAAAGATTTCAATCAAGACGCTGGCGGCAATCAAGCACGAATGATCATGGAAAGAATTTTAGCTCGAGAGGCCGGGTATTTTGCTGCAGCAGAATAAAAATGATATTTTTGGGAGTTGCATTGAAATACCTAACTTACAAAAAAATGTAGTTAGAACTCAACTACATTTTTTTGTTTAAGTTTAAAAGGCACTGCGTAAGTCCGCAGGGTTACTTATTTTATTCCTAAGAAAACCTGTTAACGCCGATCACCAATCAACTGTAAGAGCATCACAAAAAGGTTAATGAAGTCCAAGTATAACCGAAGAGCTCCAGAGATAGCGAGCTTCCCTTGTGTTTCCTCGTCGTAGTTTGAAGCATATTCATTTTTGATATTTTGTGTGTCATAAGCGGTAAGTCCAGCAAACACAATTACGCCTATAACTGAAATTGCAAATTGAAGTGCCGAACTAGCCAGGAAGATATTTACAATCATGGCTATTATAATACCGATTAAACCCATGATCAAAAAAGTGCCCAGTCCAGATAAATCCTTTTTTGTTGTATAGCCGTAAAGACTTAACCCTGCGAAAGCAGCCGCTGTGATAAAAAAGACCCTCGCAACGCTAGCTCCCGTGAATGTAATAAATATTGTTGACAAAGATGCCCCCATCGTTGCTGCAAACAACCAAAACACCGCTTGTGCAGTAGAAGAACGCATTCTGTTAAGACCAAAACTCAACACTAGGATAAAAGCAAGGGGAGCCAACATGACTATCCATTTAAATCCAGACGCAAACATTGTTTGTCCAAAGCTAGTCAATCCAATTATTTGTCCAGTGCTGTTTGTAACAATAGCCATTTGTGCGATTAGTGCAGCAACAATGCCGGTTAATGCGACGCCAGAGGCCATGTAATTGTAGACACGTAACATGTGTTTACGAAGATCTGCGTCAAACACTGCATTGTCAACTGTACGTGTCTGGTAAGAAGTTCTTTCAGTGCCAAAAGCCATATTGTGCCTCTTAAATTGGTTTACTTAGTTGTAATAGATATTATGCTGTTGCTCAAAAAAATCAAGTAGGTCACTCATTTCGTAGCACTTGTCTGGATTTCGAATTCAGTGCATGCCAAGTGCCGACTAACCCAAAAAATATAACAAACAAACTTACAATAACAACAGTCCAGGCTACGGCAGAGAAAGCGGGTATCCATGCAGTTTTCATGACTAGAGTAACAATACTCCATCCGGTTACAGAACCGATAAGTGCAGATATAACTCCCGTTGCACCAGCTATTAGTCCATACTCCATTGCAAAAACTGAAACTACTTGCTTTCTGCGTGCACCGAAAACTTTCATTACCACAGCATCATAAATTCGCTGCCGACCAGAGGTCGAAATTGCTCCACCAAGCACTAGTATGCCCGAAAAAAGGGTAATTATTGCAGCTGTCCTGATAAGCTTACCAATTTTTTCAATCACAGATGTAATCTGATCCAACACATCGCGAACTTTAACAGCTGTCACATTTCGGAACCGATTGGTCACAATATTTTCGAGATCAACGGCGGTGTTGCTATCCAATTTTACTGTTGCAATATGTGTTTGCGGTGCTTTTTCAATCAGCCCCGGGGAGAAGACCATAACAAAATTTATACCTAGATTTGCCCAGTCTATACGTCGGAGTGAACTTATTTTTGCGGTGATAGGACGGCCTAAAATGTCAACCGTTAGTGTGTCTCCTACATTTAACCCCATGGCTACCGCGGCAGCTGCATCGAGACTCACTAATGGTGGGCCTTTGTAATTAAGGGGCCACCATTTCCCATTTACTATTTCCGTTCTCAGCGGAGGGCGTGTTGCCCATGTTATTCCTCGATCACCACGTAAGACCCAGCTTTTTTCTGGAGCTATTTTTACTTTACTAGCATTTACACCGTTAACTTTAATAATTCGTCCACGCAGTATGGGAACGCGGTTTAATTCTAAAAATCCTTCAACTGTCTTAACGGTGCGTTCAAAAGCTGCTACTTGGTTTGCTTGGATATCTATAAAATAGTAATCCGGAGCACGGTCGGGAAGATTAGTTTCCAATTGTTTGGTGATGTTTATTTCAACAATTACGACCGCGATCATAACGGTCAAACCCATTCCCATCGACAACACTACGTTTTTGGTTTGAGCACCGGGGCGGCACAAATTAGCTGAAGCGAGGCGTATTACCAAACTGGCATTATTTGAGAATTTTTCAGATACCCACATTACTAATAATCCGGCCAGGTAAAACATAGCAAAGGTTAAGCCCGATCCGAGAATGAACCAGACAGCCATCTGTTTGTATTCAGTGGTAGTGACTGTGAGTGTAATTAATGCGGCTATCAATATAGAAAGTGAGCAAATGGATGTTTTGTCTAAACGGGCGTCGTAGGTTGCGCCCACTGCACGAAATAGAGAGCCCGGCTTTGTTTTGCATGCGAGGATAAGAGGCCAAAGGGAAAAGATTGCAGTTGTAAGCATACCAAAAAAACCTCCTAGTAATATAGCGGAGGGGTATATACTAGTTATTAAAGGTACCGAGATAATTTCAGATAAGGTAGCCGAAAAAAAGAACGGAAGAAAAATACCTACCATTAATCCAATTGATATTCCAATCGCAGCCATGATCAATAATTGTAGAAAAAAGATTACGAACAGCAATCTGCTGTCAGCACCGAGGCATTTGAGTATCGCAATCACCTCCGTTTTGCTTTTTAAATAATCTCTGGCTGAATTTCCAACTCCAACGCCACCAATCAGCAATGCGGTTAGAGCAACTAGAGTCATGAAGTGTGTGGTTCGGCTGATGAAACGGTCTAAACCAACCGTAGCACCAGTTCTATATCTAATGCGCCATCCAGCATCTGGATACAATCTGATTAGTTCTTGTTTAAAAATTTCTAAATTCTTTTCGTTATGTAGGCGCAGCCTGTATTCGTAGGTAATCTGTGCACCCTTTTTCACCAATGCAGTTGCATGCAAGCCCTTCGTTGATATTAGTATTCTTGGTCCTAATGTAATAGCCCTGACGCCATTCATGGGGTCCGGCTCTTTTTTTAAAATAGCGCGGATTTGAAAGGATTTTTGGCCAATGGTGATTTGATCACCAACTTCAATTCCAAGTCTTGTTAAAATATTTGGATGAACAGCTGCCCCCCAAGCCCCGTTATGGTACCCAAATAGAGAGGCCAGTGATATATTGGGTGTTAGGTCTACATTTCCGTAGAGGGGATACATTTTATCTACAGCTTTTAAGCTTATTAATGTGCGTTTTCCGGCGTTTGTTCTCGCCATGGATCGCATAGTAACAATGTTGGAAACAGACCCCCATTGCGAGAGCCATCTATGTTGTTTTTCGGATATAATCCGATGGGCTAAACTGAGGGATACATCTCCACCAAGCAAATTTTGCCCGTCTTTGGAAAGACCATTTACGACAGCTTGCGATATTGAACTTATAATTGCTATTGATCCAACCCCAAGCACCAGGCATGAAATGTAAATCCTAAACCTCTTTAAACTTCCTCTCATGTCGCAAATAGCAATACGGCAGGCAAGACAAAAATATTTTTGTGTCACTATTTTTCACAATCCCTGTTGATGGAACCATCTTTGATTTGAATTTGACGCGAACATTTTTTTGCAATCACGGGGTCATGTGTAATAAGAACTAATGTCGCTTGTTGTTGTGTTGAAAGTTTAAAAAGCAAATCGATGACTAACTTACCAGTGTTAATATCTAAGTTGCCGGTAGGTTCATCCGCCAACAAAATTTTGGGATTAATTAGGAAAGCTCTTGCAAGTGCGACGCGTTGTTGTTCGCCACCTGATAATTGTCTTGGGTAGTGTTGAATTCTATTTCCTAGCCCAACAGCTTGTAAACCTGAACGGGCCCTGCCTACCGCGTCTTTCACTCCTGCTAACTCAGCAGGCATTGCAACGTTTTCTAGTGCAGTCATTGTTGGAAGCAAATGGAAATTTTGAAATACAATGCCCATCCGATTGCGACGAAAGAGCGCCAGATCATCTTCACTTTTCTTGTTCAAAACCACACCGTCAACCTCCACAGTTCCAGAGGAGGCGTTTTCAAGTCCTGCAATTACCATCATCATAGAGGTTTTTCCAGACCCAGAGGGTCCAACTACACTGACAGTCTCTCCAGAGCGGATCTCTAAATTAATGCCTTTTAAGATATTCACGGGGCCTCCTGGCCCATCAAGTGTAAGATGTATATCTCGCAATGAAATCATGGAAAAGTGCCCCATAAAGTTTATTTATACGTTAACATTAAGTAACAACTTCTGACGATAAGGAGATAAGCGGTCTCAATGTTGAAAAGCAAATATTTAATATTTTTTTTGAGTGTTTGTATTTTTTTTGAGTGTGGTTTTTGCCTGTCTGCTCGGGCTGAAAAACTAAAATTACTTATATTGGGTGATAGTTTAACTGCCGGTTATGGGCTTTTGCCAGAGGAAGCGCTTCCGTCTCAACTTCAAAGAAAACTAAAGATGATGGGTTATAGTGTTGAAGTTTTAAACGGGGGTGTCTCTGGTGATACAAGTGCTGGAGGAAGATCTAGACTGAATTGGGCTTTGGCTGACAAACCTGATGCCGTTATTCTAGCACTTGGTGCCAACGACGGGCTTCGGGGTTTGGATTCACAGGATTTAAGGAAAAATCTCGATGCAATTATAACCGTTTTGAGAGTTAATAACATAGCTGTGCTCTTAGCTGGGATGCGTGCGCCCCCTAATTTTGGACCTCTTTACACTGCTGAATTCAATGCAGTATATCCGTTTCTTGCACAAAAACACGATATTTTGTTTTTCCCGTTTTTTCTCAAAGGTGTAGCGGCGGTGCCAGAACTCAATCAGAAGGATGGCATCCACCCAAATAAAAAGGGGGTCAGAGTAATACTTGATCACATGGTATCATATGTAACGAGGCTGATTGAGAGTGTAAGGAAAAACAAATGACAATTTTATCATCAGATTTTCATGTTGTTCATGCGTCGGGCGGTGATTGGGAAAATTTAACAAGGACCTGCTTGGAGAATCTCGGGGATTTGGCAAGGGGCACTAACGTCGGTTTCCTGTATATGACCGACTGCTTAGATGAGGACGTCAGGTCGATTTTTAATTTGCTTCGATCTAAAACTAATATTCATAACTGGGTCGGTACACTCGGTTTTGGTATTTGTATTTCTGGGGAAGAGTTATTCGATGTTCCAGCTATGGCAGTCATGGTAGGGCATTTACCCGTCAATAGTTTTCATACACTGCCAGTAATCAAACCAGATACAATTGAATTAAAACCAGACTTTTTGCACTGGGCAAAAGACAAAAACCCCACACTTGGACTTGTGCATGCAGATCCAAGAGTGCCAAATATTGAAAAAACATTAGCTATGATACAAGGATCAACCGGCTGCTTTCTCGTGGGAGGTATCACTTCATCACGAGGTGCTCATGAGCAGGTTGTTGATGAAGTAACGGATGGTGGCGTATCAGGAATTTTATTTGGATCGGAAATCAAAGCTTGTACCGGGATTACTCAAGGATGCACTCCAATAGGAGGGTTTCACATGGTTACCTCAGTTGAAGGAAATATAATCCAAAGCCTTGATAAACGTCCCGCTTTTGAGGTTTTTCGCGACGATATAGGAGATTTGTTAGCACATGACCTGAGACGGACTCAGGGTTATGTCCATGCAGCTTTGCCTGTCCGAGGAAGTGATACCGGAGATTACTTAGTACGAAATCTAGTCGGTGTATCCCCTGATGATGGTACTGTCGCGATCGGAGATTTTGTAGACGTTGGCGACATGGTAATGTTTGTTAGACGTGATGGTGCTAGTGCAATTTCTGATCTAAAACGCATGGTATCCGATTTAAAGAACCGAATGGATGTGCCGATAAAAGCAGCTTTTTATATTTCATGTGTTGCCCGTGGGCCTAATCTTTTTGGCAAAGGTTCGGTGGAGTTAAAAACCATTCAGAAAATTCTTGGCGACTTACCGTTGATTGGATTCTTTGCAAATGGCGAAATATCCAATAACAGTCTCCACGGGTATTCCGGAGTGTTAACTCTGTTAGGATGAAGTTAAACGCGGATAACGTTGAAAAAAAGTATTAATGTGTGCTGTTTGTAGTGATATTTTATTCGGTATTAAATGGTGTGAGCTTAGTGAGGAAAATGTGTTGTTATGGATAAAATTGATTTAAAAATTTTGCGCTGCATACAAAATGATGCCTCTTTGTCAATTAGCGCGATAGCATCAAAAGTGTCTCTCTCAACTTCGCCTTGCTGGAACCGCATTCAAAGGCTCGAAGCTTCCGGGGTTATTAGAAAACGTGTTGCACTTCTCGACTCTAGAGCTCTTAATGTTGGTGTAACAGCATTCGTATCAGTAAGAACTAGTAATCATAATGCTAATTGGGCAGAGAGTTTTTCTGAGGCTGTACAACAGTTTCCAGAGGTCGTAGAGTTTTATCGAATGAGCGGGGATGTAGATTATTTGCTTCGAGTTGTTGTGCCTGACATCGCAGCGTATGATGATTTTTACAAACGATTGATAGAAGAAGTTGATCTACAAGATGTCAGTTCAAGTTTTGCAATGGAAGAATTGAAATTTACCACTGCTTTGCCCTTAGATTACGTCTCGCATACAGATAATTTGCCGGATTAAAGTATGTTGAACCTCTGAAATTGTTTATTGATAAAAAATTCTTATTCGGAAGATATAAAAACTTCAATCTCGTTGAAGTATTTTTATAATTAGTAAATCAGTTTATGAAACTTGATGTCTATTTAAATCAAATTCATTCAGCTGATACATCAGCCCAAGGCCTATTAACAATGACTTTAATCAAAAAAGCAATCAAGATCTTTAGTGCATTACCAGGGAATACGCGTGGAATTTTTTGGATGTTGTTCGCTTCAGCATTTTATGCTGCGACCTACGCCAGTGTTAGGTATCTCTCAAAAGAAGGTTTTGAAACTTTTCAGATTGTTTTTTTTAGATCAACTCTTGGTGTTCTGTTACTTTTGCCTTGGTTATGTAAAGTCGGCATCCACGTAATGGCAACCACTAAGGTCGGGACCTATTCTATCAGAACAGGATTAAATTTTGGTGGTATGATTTTACTAATGTGGGCTCTCGGAAACCTAGAGCTCCAAACTGTGACTGGGTTAATGTTCACTACGCCACTCTTCACGGTCCTTTTCGTTGCGGTTATTCTAGGTGAATATGTAGGAATACGTCGCGGAGCTGCATTGGTAATAGGTTTTATAGGAGCTATGGTGATTATTAGACCCGGCTTTATAGAAATTTCATGGTCGATGCTCGCGGTGTTAGTCACTAGCGCAGCATACGCATTAGTTAATGTAACTACCAAAACACTCTCTGTTACGGATAGCAGTAGTAAAATCGTGTTATACGTGTTTCTGGGGATGATGTTTTTAAGCCTCGGACCAGCAATTTACACTTGGAATCCAATTCATTTGGAACATATCCCGTTGATATTGGCTCTAGGAATTTTTTCCCTACTGGCAGTGCAGGGTGTAACCAGGGCAGTTGCAGCAGGGGAAGCCGCTGTAGTAATGCCATTTAACTTTACAAAACTTCCTTTTGCGGTTGTTTTGGGTATATTCATTTTCTCAGAGGTTCCAGACTTGATGACGGGAGTTGGTGCGCTGATTATATTTGCTAGTACGTATTACATTGCTCAGCGCGAGGCTTTCTTGCGAAAGCAGCGCGAAATCAAAAAAAATGTTAAACGGTCCAAGGCTTAATGAGTTTCTCTTTTAATGGACTGAGATTCCTCGCGAGCAATTAACAATGATGTTCCTATAATTATCAGGGCGCCAATCACAGTCCAAAGATTTGGTAATTCATTGAATAAAAAATACCCGAAGGTAGCAGCGTAAATTAGTCTAACGTATTCAGTCGGGCCGATTGCACTCGCCTCACCAACTGAAAATGCTTTTACGTAACAAATCATCGCAAGGGTTGTGAGCATGCCAATTAGGATTAAAGGTACCCATTCGCCGCCTACCGGAGTTTTCCACACCCATACAACGGTAATAAATCCTACCAAAAGACCTCCAGAGTGATAATAAAATAAGATCCGTGTAGCTGGTTCAGTTCGAGCAAGTATACGTATCAACACATTTCCTAATGCGAAAAACAATGCAGATAGAATTGCGAATAAGGCAATAGGGTTAAAGGCACCTATTCCGGGTTGAATCATTAATAGTACGCCAAAAAAACCTACGCCAGTTGCAAGCCACCTAATTTTGCTAACTACTTCTCTCAAAATGATCATGGCAACAACAGTGGTAAAAAGCGGTTTTGAAAAACTGAGTGCTGTCGCATCCGCCAAAGGCAAATATATCACAGCAATGAAAATGCACAGTTGTGCCAGATAAGCGAAGCTTAATCGAAGAAAATGGAGTCCGAAAACACTAGTTTTCATTCCAACTATACCGTGTCTTATGAACAACGGTAGCAATAATATTGTACCAACGAAATAACGGAAAAATGCCAGCTCAAGTGGGTGAAAGCTGCGACCTAAATATTTCACTACTACATCTACGGTAGCAAATAAAAGAGTGCCGATCGAAAACCAGAAAATACCCCGAAGATTTGGTGTTAGACGGTCCCACAGGCCGGCTCGTAAAGTTTGTATTAGAGCGTTGAACATTATTTTGCACCAGTGAGTGAAGGTTTAATTATTTGCGAATAAAAGCTATTGGAGATAAGGGTAGTTAAATCTATAATAATTAACAAAGAATAGATTAGAATTAGAACTGATCAATTGGAGATGGAGAAAGACCATGTCGATTAGTGTTGAAAAACTCTCTGACGCTTGTGGCGCGTTAATAAGTGGAGTTGATCTGCATCAAAAATTGAGTGGTGGAGATAGGGAAGTTATCGAAGCTGCTTTTCATGAACACGTTGTAATTGTTTTCCGCAATCAACAATTCAGTGAAAAAGACCAAGTATTTTTTGCAAAGCAATTTGGAGCGCTTGGAGAACGTAAAAAATCGCCAAATGGAAGCACACCGGGTGGTAAATACGATACCCCTTTTATGTTAGTAACTAATATTAAAGATAAAAAAACAGGAGAGCCAATTGGTTCGTTTGGTGATGGGGAAATGTGGTTTCACCATGATACTAGTTACTACCCAAATCCGCATAAGGCTACATTATTATACGCAGTTACTATTCCGAGCTGGGGGGGTGAGACCTGCTTCGC